>JGI24890J29729_1001122_pt1 | contig 13007 bp, 7 predicted proteins | sample FreactcultureFD7_FD_29729 | JGI IMG/M metagenome (IMG submission 29729)
AAGCCAAGAAAGCCGTCTTTAACATCGTTGAAGTGAACATCTTCATTTAAGGCCGTGAGGGTTGTGATCCGATCAATAATGAAATTATTACTGTCTGTTTTGAAATTGTAACGCGTGAGCTCGCGAAGTAAAATTTGATTGTCATGATCTACCCAGCGTGCCGTCACTTCCAGGAGAGCATGATTTGCCACGGCCTCAGTCTTTACTATACCATCGTGGATGATCGTTCCATAATGCGCTCTGTCTTTGTAAGGAATAGCGGTAGAGTTATTCCAGAAGTCCAGGCCATTTACGTATTCGTAATTCAGCCACATTCCGGTATGGTGAGGATGGTCTACACGCTCACCGGCACGTGGTGTTATTGGGTAACCACGCGTTATGGTAATTCCTGAGATTGTATTGATCGGAAAAAGGATTGGCTTCTTTATGGAGTCGGAATAATTGTATGCGGTTATCAGTTTATTATCATAATAAAGATCTATTTGCTTTTCGCTCATCCGATCCTTGATTTTGAATTCCTTATCCTGCGCATTCAATGACGTGAAAAAAAAAGAGAGGATCGAGATCAAGAAAAGCTGCAGCGGTAGATTCATACGCGTTAATATTTAAAAACTTTTCCTCCTACCATTACTTCCTGCGTGGCCTCATCAAAAGTTGCCTTCACACCGCTATGGGAAGCAGCTGTTGTCATAATGCTGGCGATGGCATGTGCATAACCTGCTTCCACGGGAGCATTGGGTTCTTTCCGGCTACGAACACATTCCATCCAATTGCGCATGTGCGCCGAGGTAAGTGAATCGGCCCCGGTATTGGCCGAAGCCACGATCTTTGCTTCGGACGTTGAAAGATCAACTTCGGGCAGGAGATTTGGTTTCATGTTCATCGCCTTGGCATGTCCTTCTTCCAGGCCACCTTGTGGGGAGACTTTGTTCGTATTGAGATTCAATTCTCCGCCGTTCGAATAATAAATTTCCATTGGCTTCTCATCGCCATTGTGCATCCGTGCTGTAAACAACACCTGGAAGCCGGAGGCAGCATCACTTTCCGGTCCGTAGTCAAATGCTGCGGCAATGGTATCCCAGTTCTTTCTTCCATCTTTCCACATATAAATTCCTCCATTAGCGACAACACTTCTCGGATGTTTTAAGCCCGAAAACCAGTGTACAGTATCGATCTGATGACTCATCCATTGCCCCGTCAAACCAGAGGAGTAGGGCCAGAAAAGGCGGAACTCTAAATATTTTCGCGGATCAAAAGCTTCAACGGGTCTGTTCAGCAAAAAACGTTTCCAATCGGTCTCGTCTTCGCGAAGTTGGGATACAAGGTCGGGCCTTCTCCACCGTCCAGGCTGATTAACATTCCAGGTAAGTTCGACCATCGTAACGGGTCCGAACTTACCGCTTTTTATAAATTCATTGGCCGCCTGATAATTGCCGCCGCTTCTTCGTTGTGATCCGATCTGTACAATTTTTTTGGATTCACGAACTGCCTTGAGCGCCGTGCGATTATCCTCCATCGTTTCTGCAAAAGGTTTTTCGGTATAGGTATCACAGCCGGCCTTTACTGCTTCCACCGTATGCATTGCATGTTGAAAATCTGCCGTGCTGATGATGACAGCATCAAGATCTTTATTGGTGTACAACGCATCGTTGTTTACATAACCTTGTATGGTGTGACCGAATTTTTCTTTTAAAATAGACTGACCCTCTTCACGACGTTTCTTCCACAAATCAGACACGGCGATCACGTCAAAATTCAATTCCTGATAATGATTCAGAAAACTTGGCAGCAGTGAACTCCGGAAACGATCTGAAAATCCTACAATGCCGACATTCACGCGATCATTGGCACCAATAATGTTAGCATAACTTTTAGCGCTAAACGCCAACGCTCCCAATGCAGCCAGCGATGATTTTTTAAGAAACTCCCTTCGAGAAGAACGCATAGATTAATACCTTAAATTCTGTAATTTCTTATTGAAAACTTCAAACTTAAACTTCAAACTTAAACTTCAAACTTAAACTTCAAACTTAAACTTCAAACTTAAACTTCAAACTTAAACTTCAAACTTATTTCATTTCAATTGCTTGATCTTAATACTTCTGAACGAAACTTTATCTCCATGATCCTGAAGTAAAATATGCCCTTTCTCTGCCATGCCAAAATTTTCTATTGTAGCGAATTTACTTCTGGCGACCAACGCTTTATAGATACCGCTGCCCCTAACATACTCCACAACGTTGTATCCATTGAGCCAATGCTCCACATGATTGTTGGGATATACGATGATCCTTCCCTGATTCCATTCGCCGATTTTCTTAATTCCACGGGGATTTTTATCAGCCGGTATTAGATCATAAAGAGATGCAAGCGTACGATTGCCCACAACACCCTGTTTTGCATCCGGATGTTTCTCATCATCCAGTATCTGGTATTCGGGTGCGATGACAACACCTTTATTTTTATCGCTTTCGGTCACAAAATATTTGACACCGCTATTTGCACCATCCGTCAATTTGAACTCGAATTGAAGGTCAAAAAAATCAAACATTTCCTCCGTAAGGATGTCGCCAGCTTTTTCCATAACGATAGCCTCAATGTTTAATGAGCCATCTTTTATTTCCCATCCTTTCTCAGGAAATTTTTCTATGTAAGCTCCTCGCCACCCTTGCGTGGTTTTTCCATCCCATAATAATTTTACACCGTTGCTTTTTTCCTGGTCGGTGAGAATATTAGGAAGCAGATTCAAAACAAAAATATGATCGATTGGCGAGGGCTGAAGATTTTCTGTTTTAATGTGGATGTTCTTAAACCAGACATGTTTTCCTGCTTCTTCGGGTTTACCAATGGCATGTACCTGCAAGGCGATCAATCCTTTCAATGTCCAATCGTCAACCAGGTTGCTGCAGGCGATTCCATTTACCCATGTGCGAATGGAGTTGCCGATGGCTTCTATGCGGCAGGTATTCCATTCGTTGTTTTTGTAGGCGTCTTTAGCAGGGGTGTTATACTCTAGCGGATAAAGCCACTGCCTTCTGGATTCATCGTAAAGGCCGCCGCACCATTTACGTGAGGTCGGGTCAATATCCAGCTGATAACCGAAAACTTTTCCGTTCAGGTAATCGGGTTTGGCTTCACTGCGAAACTGAATACCCGAATTCGTTCCGTCATCCATTTTAAACTCCACTTCAAGTATGAAATCCCCAAACGTTCCATCGATGGCCAAAAATGAATTGGGAGAATTTGGTACGGTCGTCCCAACAATCATTCCGTTCTCCACTGCGTATTTGGCTGTGCCATTGATTTCCGTCCACCCGGTTAGATCTTTTCCATTAAAAAGATTTCGCCATCCTTTTTCATTTTTTTGAGCGTATGAATAGATATTAAGAAGCAATAAAAAAAGTAAGACGGATTTTCTCATGATAATTTAAAATTCTAAATATTTCTTTTGTTGAGTTCTTTAACGGCATAATCACAGGCACGTGCAGTCATTGCCATATAGGTCAATGAGGGATTTACGCAGGAGGATGACGTCATGAAAGAGCCATCGGTTATGAAGACATTCTTCACTTCGTGCATTTGATTGAAGCTGTTAAGCACGGAGGTTTTCGGGTCCCGCCCCATTCTTGCTGTACCCATTTCATGATTGGCGTTGCCTGGAAAAGAGGTATTCACGAATGGTTGCACATTTTTATACCCGGCTGCTTCCAACATTTCTGCAGCGGAGTTGGCCATGTCTTGTTGCATAGCTTTTTCGTTTGCCTTGAATTCGCAGTCCATACTGAGAGAAGACCGTCCCCATTTATCATTAAGGTCGCGGTTGAGCGTAACGCGGTTTTCTGAATAGGGCAAACATTCTCCAAAGCCGCCAAAATGCATGTGCCAAGGCCCGGGTTGTTGTGCCGCTTCCTTTAATTCTTTACCGATGCCAGGGACGCTGTTCCAACCAATGCGACTGGCTCCGCCCTGTAATCCAAAGCCTCGTATAAAGTCATTTCTTTTTTCTGAAATATTTCGAAAACGCGGAATATAAATGCCTGCCGGGCGCCTTCCCGAGTAATAGCGATCTTCAAATCCGTCAACATCTGCGAAAGCGCCGGCCTGTTTATGATGATCCATCAGATTTCTTCCTACCTGATCACTCCCATTGCCCAGACCGTTTGGAAAACGGGAACTGGTTGAGTTCAGTAGTATAAAGGCTGTGGCAATGGTTGCAGCATTCAGAAAAATGATGGTTGAATAAAATTCAATGACCTCGTTTGTTTCTGTGTCGATCAATTCTACACCGATGGCTTTTTGCTTTTGTTCATCATAGATAATTTTATTGACCAATGAATTCGGACGAAGTGTAAGATTACCGGTCGCAAAAGCTGCCGGCAATGTGCTGGCATTGGTACTGAAGTAGGCGCCATACGGACAACCGCGATGACACAGATCACGCGCCTGGCATTGCCCTCTCCCCTTTACCGGCTTTGTAAGGTTGGCCGAACGGCCCATAATAACTCTTCTGTCTGAAAATTTTCCTTCTGTTCTTGACTTAAAATCCTTCTCGACACAGTTCATTTCGAAGGGGGGAAGAAATTTTCCGTCAGGTAAATGAGGAATCCCCTCTGCTTGTCCACTGACCCCGATAAACGTTTCAACATGGTCATACCAGGGAGCAATATCCTTATAGCGGATCGGCCAGTCCACGCCATGACCGTCTTTCACATTGGCTTCAAAATCAAGATCACTCCAACGGTAGCATAAACGGGCCCAGAGAAGCGAGCGACCTCCCACAACATCGCCCCGGATCCAGTCGAAACGCTTGGTTTCATTATAAGGGTTCTCCAGGTCATTAATATAGAAATGCTTATTGTCGGGACGATAAGAATAGTGACGGGCCTGGATATGGCTTCTTTCTTTGTCTTCAACGGTGAGCTTATTGCGATAAGGGAAATCCCATGGATCTTTTGTGGCTGTGGGGTAATCAGGATGATGAACCGGTTTTCCTCTTTCCAGCATCAGAACCTTAAGGCCCTTTTCGCACAATTCTTTAGCAGCCCATCCTCCGCTAATTCCGGATCCGATGACAATAGCATCGTAACTGTTTTGATTTTTTGATTTTACGTTCAGATTCATTCGTTTGCACCAGGATTTTAATATCCGAAAATCCTGATGAATCCAGAAATCAATTTTTTTAGTAGGTCATTTTATCATCTGGAGGCGTATTTCAGCCGAATCTTTCCATTTAAAATTTCAAATAATCTCGTTCAGAATTTAATTTTTGACAATTCTGAAATCATTTCATCCAGTGTTATATTTTTGCCCCCAATTTATCCATCCCTTAAAAATAAAAAATGCCAAGAGACAGAAGTATTCGTTCCGTATTGATCATCGGAAGCGGCCCCATTGTGATCGGGCAGGCTTGTGAATTCGACTATGCAGGTTCCCAAGCCTCGCGCTCACTTCGTGAAGAAGGTATTGAGGTAGTGCTGATTAACTCCAATCCGGCCACGATCATGACCGATAAAGTAACGGCTGATCACATTTATCTTAAACCTCTTGAAAAGAAGTCGATTCGCGAAATTCTGGATAAACACAATATTGACGCCGTTCTCCCAACCATGGGCGGGCAAACAGCCTTGAATTTGTGTATTGAGTGTGATAAAGCGGGAATCTGGGAACATTACGGTGTCAAGATCATTGGTGTAGATATAAGAGCGATTGAGACAACGGAAGATCGCGAGAAATTCAGGTTGAAGATGCTTGAGTTGGGTGTTGGTGTTTGCAGAGGGGGCACCGCTACCTCCTTTTTACAAGGAAAAGAAATTGCTCAGGAAATTGGATTCCCGCTCGTTATTCGTCCATCCTATACGTTAGGAGGAACCGGAGGAGGATTTGTTAAGACTCCGGATGAATTTGACGAAGCATTGAACCGTGGCCTGCATGCGTCACCGATCCATGAAGTTTTAGTAGAACAAAGCATCAAAGGCTGGAAGGAATATGAGCTTGAATTGCTTCGCGATGGAAACAAAAATGTAATTATCGTCTGCTCGATCGAGAACTTCGACCCGATGGGTATCCACACAGGAGACTCCATTACAGTCGCTCCCGCTATGACCTTGTCGGATACGGTGTATCAACGCATGCGTGACCTGGCCATTAAAATGATGAATGGGATTGGTCAGTTTGCCGGAGGTTGTAATGTTCAGTTCTCTGTCAATCCGGATACAGACGATATCATCGGCATTGAAATAAACCCCCGTGTATCGCGCTCTTCGGCATTAGCCTCCAAAGCAACAGGGTACCCAATAGCCAAGATCGCCGCTAAACTTGCGATCGGTTATAACCTCGACGAATTAAAAAATGCCATTACCAAAACGACGTCAGCCTATTTTGAGCCGGCTGTCGACTATGTAATTGTGAAAATACCTCGCTGGAATTTTGATAAGTTTCAAGGTGCAGACCGCAGGCTTGGGTTACAAATGAAATCAGTAGGTGAAGTGATGGGTATTGGCCGCAATTTTCAGGAAGCTCTTCAAAAAGCCTGTCAGTCTCTCGAAATAAGGCGAAATGGATTGGGCGCCGATGGAAAAGAACTTACCAATCAGGATGATCTTTTATACAGCCTGGAAAATGCGAGCTGGAACCGGTTATTTCATATTTACGATGCGTTGAAGCTTGGCATACCGATGAAGACGGTTCAAAAGCTTACCCGCATTGACAAGTGGTTCCTGAAACAGATCGAGGAACTCATTGAATTGGAAAAAGTTATCAGCAAATACGACATCAACACCATCCCGGTCGATTTGATGCGCACAGCAAAAGAGAAAGGATACGCCGACAGACAAATAGCGCATATTCTTGACTGCTATGAAAGTGATGTCAACAAAAGGCGTAAAGAAATGGGTATCAAGCGTGTGTTTAAATTGGTGGACACATGCGCAGCAGAATTTGAAGCAAAGACGCCGTATTATTATTCAACCTTTGATTCCGAAAACGAATCGATCGTGTCGGATAAAAAGAAAATTGTTGTACTGGGTTCCGGTCCGAATCGCATCGGGCAAGGTATTGAATTCGATTACTCGTGCGTTCACGGTGTATTGGCTGCCAAAGAATGTGGTTACGAAACCATTATGATCAACTGCAATCCCGAAACTGTGTCAACAGATTTTGACATTGCCGACAAGCTTTATTTTGAGCCTGTTTTCTGGGAACATTTGTATGATATTATTGAACATGAGAAACCGATCGGTGTAATTGTTCAGTTAGGAGGTCAAACTGCCCTGAAACTTGCCGAGAAACTTCATAAATATGGAATTAAGATCATCGGGACTTCCTTTGATGCACTTGACCTGGCTGAGGATCGTGGCCGGTTCTCGACATTGTTAAAAGATCTTTCCATTCCATATCCTGAATTTGGCGTTGCTACGAATGCAGATGAAGCGATTGAAGCTTCGAAGATCATTGGCTTCCCGCTGCTGGTTCGCCCTTCCTATGTATTGGGTGGCCAAAGCATGAAGATCGTTATTAACGAACAGGAGCTGGAACACCATATTTTGGATATCTGGAAACACTTGCCAGAGAATAAAGTGTTGTTGGATCATTTTCTGGATGGAGCCATTGAATGCGAGGCAGATGCTATTTGCGACGGAGAAGATGTTTACATCATTGGTATTATGCAACATATCGAGCCTGCCGGAATTCACTCCGGAGATTCGTATGCTGTTCTTCCCCCGTATAATTTGGGCGATTTTATTATCAAACAAATCGAACACTATACACACAAGATCGCCCTGGCACTCAAAACCGTGGGATTGATCAATATTCAGTTTGCCATAAAAGGCGATACGGTCTACATCATCGAAGCAAACCCGCGTGCATCCCGTACTGTGCCATTCATTTGCAAAGCTTATGACGAGCCTTATGTGAATTATGCCACGAAAGTGATGTTGGGCGAAAAGAAGGTAAAGGATTTCAAATTCAATCCTACGCGAAAAGGGTATGCCATCAAAGTACCCGTGTTCTCTTTCAGCAAATTCCCGGAAGTGAATAAAGAACTGGGCCCTGAAATGAAATCTACCGGCGAAGCCATTTACTTTATTGATGATTTGATGGACGATTATTTCCTGAAAATCTACTCCGAACGCAACCTTTATTTGAGCCGATAACAGGCACCTGCCCCCATTCTGAGTCCCTCTCCTTTCGGTGAGGGACTTTTTGAGGAATAAAATGGTTCGGACTACGCTATTCGTTTGAAAATAAACTTATGCCGTTTTCGTCTAAACAATCACTGTATTGGCAAATTGCCTATTTGACAAATTGGCTAATTACCCCCGAACTTCTACCTTTGCAGTCCCGTTAGTAGATCAAAAAGGAACAAACGCATGCTTAAGTTTCTCATCATATTAGGTCTGGTCGCTTATATACTTTATAAGTTCGGCAGCTTCTTCTATAACGTAGGTGCATCCTCACAACAACGTCAGCAACGCCCACACAAACAGGCTGATGGAAATATAAATATCGACCCCAATCCGAAGAATAAAAAAGGTGGTAAGTATAAGGGTGGAGAGTATGTTGATTATGAAGAGGTGAAATAGTTTCAGGTTCAAAGTTCAAGTTGTACATTCTAGAAATGGCCCTTCCGAAACTCAAGGACTCTTTATTATCTATAAAAGAATGTTTGTACAATAAACAGAATGTTGAATTTTAAATCTAAACCTGGAACTTGGAAGTTTAAACCTTGACGAAGAAAGTGGAATTTCATTTTTATAAATACCAGGCTACAGGCAATGACTTTGTTTTTGTAGATAACAGAGAGAATAAGTTCTCTTTTTCTAAAGAGCAGATCAAAAAGATATGCGACCGGAAGTTTGGTATCGGAGCGGATGGACTGATGCTTATCGAAAACCATCCCGTATTGGATTTTAACCTGATCTATTATAATAGTGATGGATCCCAAAGTTTGTGTGGGAATGGCAGTCGCGCGGCAGTACAGTTCGCTTCTTCTTTGGGAATGGTTAATGGGAAGGCTCAATTCAATGCCTACGATGGCACGCATGGCGCCGAAATCCTTTCATCCGGAATCATCCGGTTAAAAATGAATGATGTACGGAATGTTCAGGAGGAAGGAGATCATTTTTTCATCCATACAGGATCACCACATTATATAAAATTTGTCCGGAACATTGATACCTATCCTGTCTTTGAGGAAGGAGAAAAGATCCGTTACAGTACTCCGTATAAACCCGGAGGCACGAACGTAAATTATGTAGAGCTTCTTCCGGATAACGTGATATTTGTCCGTACCTATGAAAGGGGTGTCGAGGATGAAACTCTTTCATGCGGAACGGGTGTAACGGCTGCAGCCCTGGCAGCTTCTTTTAAAGGATATCAGTCACCCGTGATCGTTAAAACAAAGGGCGGAGACCTTTCTGTTGAGTTTAAACCCGGCCAGTCCGGCACATTTCAGGACATTTACCTGATAGGCCCTGCCAAAAGAGTATTTGAGGGCAATTTGGAACTATAGTTGCAGGCAGTAGTCCTTGGCCGAAAACGATTTTCCGGCCCGAACAATTTGTTAACTTTGAATCCCTTAAAATCGTATGAGTAGAAAGTCTCACGGCTCCATACTCAAGACCAAAAAACTAATATCGTTACATGTTACAATTCATTGCCAAAATCTTCGGAACAAAGTCGGATAAGGACATCAAGAGTATTATGCCGCTGGTGGAGCAGACCAAGGCCGAAGGTGAAAAACTAAAATCAATATCGAACGATGAACTTCGTGGTAAAACACTTGAACTGCAGGGAATCATCAACGATGCTTTAAAAGATATCGATGATCAGCTCCATGCGCTTCATCAGCAAATCGCCGACCAGCCTGATCTGGATTTGAACGAGAAGGAATCCATTTTCGCCAGAATTGATGCGCTGGAGGCAGACCGTAATAAAGAACTTGAGAAAGTTTTGCTAAAAATTCTTCCCCAGGCCTTTGCCATTGTCCGTGAGACGGCCCGAAGATTTAAAGAAAATGAATACCTGGAAGTAACCGCACGTGATTACGACCAGAAGCTTTCATCCACCAAAGAAAATGTCAAGATCACAGGCGATAAGGCACGCTGGCAAAATAAGTGGATAGCTGCAGGAAACATGATAACCTGGGACATGGTGCACTATGACGTGCAGATCATTGGCGGCATCGTGTTGCACGAAGGGAAAATTTCAGAAATGGCGACGGGTGAAGGAAAGACACTCGTAGCAACATTCCCCGCTTTTTTAAACGCACTTTCAAAACGAGGTGTTCACGTTGTTACCGTAAATAATTATCTCGCTAAACGTGACAGCGAATGGATGGCCCCGCTCTTTGAGTTTCATGGTTTGACGATCGACTGTATCGATAAACACGAACCTAATTCGCAAGAGCGGAGAAACGCCTATCAGGCAGATATAACCTACGGTACCAATAATGAATTCGGCTTTGACTACCTACGTGATAATATGGCCCGCGATCCGGAAGAACTTGTACAACGTACCCACCATTACGCCATGGTCGATGAAGTGGATAGCGTTCTGATCGATGAGGCAAGAACGCCCTTAATTATTTCTGGTCCGGTGCCCCGCGGTGACGAACATGAATTCTATGATCTGAAGCCCCGCATTTTTAAGCTGGTCGAGGCACAGAAAAAACTTGTGAATGAATATCTTAATTCAGCGAAGAAACTTCTGGGCGAAGGCAATGATAAGGAAGGCGGACTTCCCTTGTTCCGTGCGTATCGCGCCATGCCGAAATACAAACCGGTTATTAAATATTTAAGTGAAGCAGGCACAAAAGCCACCCTTCAAAAAACCGAAAACTACTATCTGCAGGATAATAAGAAAATGATGCCGGAAGCGGATCAACCTTTGTACTTTGTCATCGACGAAAAAGACAACAGTGTAGATCTTACTGAAAAAGGAATCGATCTGATCACCGGCGAAGGAGAAGATTCTAAATTTTTTATCCTGCCTGAGATCGGAACGGAATTAACTAAAATTGAAAAAGATACCTCCTTAGAGGAATCCGTCAGATTCCAGAAGAAGGAGGAATTGATCCGTGAATATCAGACGAAGTCACAACGCATTCACAGCGTGAATCAGTTACTCAAAGCCTATACACTTTTCGAAAAAGATACCGAGTACATTATCGTCGATGGAAAGGTAAAGATTGTTGATGAACAAACAGGTCGCGTGCTGGATGGAAGAAGGTATTCCGATGGACTTCACCAGGCCATTGAAGCAAAGGAAAATGTAAAAGTGGAAGACGCTACGCAGACGTATGCCACCGTTACGCTTCAAAATTATTTCCGCATGTACCACAAGCTGGCCGGCATGACCGGTACGGCCACCACGGAAGCAGGCGAATTCTGGGAGATCTATAAACTGGATGTTGTTACGATCCCTACCAACAAACCTATTACACGCAAAGATCAGGATGACCTGGTATATAAAACCATTCGCGAGAAATTCAATGCCGTTATTGATGAGATTGTAAAACTCACCGGCGAAGGCAGGCCTGTTTTGGTGGGTACCACTTCAGTAGAAATCTCAGAACTCGTAAGCCGGATGCTGCAAATGAAAAAGATCAAGCATCAGGTATTAAATGCAAAACAACATCAGCGGGAAGCTGATATTGTTGCAGAGGCAGGTAAACCGGGTACTGTTACGATCGCTACCAACATGGCGGGTCGTGGTACAGATATTAAGCTAACACCGGAGTCTCGTGGGGCCGGCGGGCTGGCGATCATTGGTACGGAACGCCACGAGTCCAGACGTGTTGACAGGCAGCTGCGCGGCCGTTCGGGCCGTCAGGGCGATCCCGGAACATCACAGTTCTATGTTTCACTGGAAGATAACCTGATGAGGTTGTTCATGCCGGAACGGATTGCACGGATCATGGACCGGCTCGGACTGAAAGAAGGCGAAGTAATTCAGCACTCCATGGTTACCAGCTCGATCGAACGGGCGCAGAAAAAAGTAGAAGAGAATAACTTCGGTACACGGAAGCGCTTGCTTGAATACGATAACGTTATGAATTCGCAACGTGAAGTGATTTACAAGCGAAGAAGAAATGCATTGTTTGGCGAAAGGCTTGAGCTTGACATCCTTACTATGTTGTCCGATACGTGCGAGGATGTTGTGATCAACGCTAAAAATGCGAATGATTATGAAAGCCTGCGATTGAATGCACTTGGCATATTGGGTCTTGACTACGAACTCTCCAAAGATGATTTTGAAAAATTTGATCAGGGTAAAATAGCGAATGATCTGTATGATAAATCACTGGCGCACTACCATCAGAAAAATAAAATGGTTGCAAACAAGGCATTACCGGTAGTGAAGGAGATCGTTCAAACCCGTGGAGCAACCGTGGAAAATATTCTGGTTCCTTTCAGCGACGGTAACAAACAAATTGGTGTTACGGCATCGTTAAAGAAATGCTTTGAGACAAACAACGGCGAGCTGATCAAGTCGATGGAAAAAATGATTACCCTTGCCATCATCGATCAGCAATGGAAGGAACATTTACGTGAAATGGACGATCTGAAGCAATCTGTTCAGAATGCTGTATATGAACAAAAAGATCCGTTGCTCATTTATAAGTTTGAAGGATTTGAATTATTCAAGCGCTTTATTGCGAAGGTGAATGAAGATACCGTCTCCTTCCTCATGAAGGCGGAGATTCCGGTCCAGGATCCTGAAAAAGTACAAGAAGCCCATACCGGAAGAAGCCGTGTAAAATTGAATGAACAAAAAGAGGAGTCACGTTCTTTGCTTAGTGGCGGTGGCAACCAGCAACAGGAAGAAGCACCTCAGGAAAAAGTCATGCCGGTAAAATCGGAGAAAGTTGCAAACCGTAATGATAAAGTGAGCGTTCAATATTCGGACGGGCGCGTATTACGAGATGTGAAATTCAAAAAGGTGGAAGATGATTTAAAGAATAATAAATGTATTGTAATTGATTGATTATGCGGTTCACTTTCTGT
>JGI24890J29729_1001123_pt1 | contig 13004 bp, 5 predicted proteins | sample FreactcultureFD7_FD_29729 | JGI IMG/M metagenome (IMG submission 29729)
ACACGTTCTCCTAACAGATTAAATCCAATCGTAGCAGAAGCACGTCGCGGATCACCGTAAACAATATTCGTTCCTGCCGGTGTATTCCATATGTAAATATCGTCGGATGGACTGCCGGTAATCATATAGCCAAGCTTATCTCCCGCGGGCAGCGTCGCGGGGCCTGTAACGGAAGATGGAGGTGCAGGCTGTGGTTTCCGGGTTGTTATGATCGCATTGGACTCCAATGAACAAGAACCTTTCGTTGCCACGACACTAAATGTATTGCTTTCGTGTACAACATAGGAATTGATTATTTCACCACCGATGTTCCCTGAATTATTTTTCCACTGGAAACTTTCAGCATCACCAATCGCTACCAGCGTTATCGGGTCATTTTCACAAAACGCTGTTGCACCGGAAGAGACAATACTGATAACAGGAAGCGAATTAACGACAACCGCTTGTCCGGCCGATTCAGCGGAACAACTTCCGATCTTTGTGACAACCGTATACGTTCCGTTTTGCGTAGCCGCATAGTTCGAAGATGTTTCGCCAGCAATATCGCCGTTTTCATTTTTCCATTGATAGATATAATTAGTACCGGTGCTGGCATTTAATAGAGCGCTCTGACCTTGACAAATTGTAGTGGCACTGGCTGGTGTAATAACAGCAGCAGGCCGGGTTGTTGTCGTTACGGCAAAAGGAGCAGATGTGTTGCTGCATCCATTTTGGGATGTTACAATTTTGTAAGCACCTGCAGTTGTTGCCTGATACTGCGACGCTGTAGCGCCGGGCAGCACGGCATTATCTTTATACCATTGAAAGGAATACCCATCTTGTGATGATGCGACCAATTGCACCGATCCCCCGTCACAAAATACGGGCAGGCCCGCCGAGGCTATTTGTGCCGTAGGCGTGGTTAAAACATTGACGTTTAAAGAAGCTGGCTGTGATGTACAGGTAGCATTCGCATATTTTACGGTAACATTTTGCGGACCAGGAGTAGTCCATGTGATACTAACACTATGAGTGCCTTGCCCGGAATCAATGGTTCCTCCTGTTGACACAGACCAGGTATAACTACTCATGTCACTTTGTGTAGAATAGATATTCCCAGGGCCGGTACACACCGTTGTAGATCCTTGTGTAAACGTTGGTGTCGAAGGTATAACACCACCTGTAACAACAATTGGGCTTGATGACTGAGTACATCCTTGCTGCTGAATCGACAAAGTGTACGTCCCTGCTGCAGTTACGGTACATGTATTTGCGGAAACAGGTGAGCCTCCAATCGAGACTCCGTCTTTACTCCAAAAATAAAGCGAATAACCGGACGTGGCGGTCAAAACCAAATTATCTCCCGGGCAATACGTCAGAGAGCCCGATGGAGTGACTGTGGTATTAATCGTGAAAAAATTCGCAGACACGGTGTTGGAGGCGCAATTGAAACCATTTTTTGTTTCGACTACATAATAAGTACCGGATTGAGTAGCGGCATACGTTGATCCACTTCCAAGCGTAACCGAAGGATTATTAGAATTTTTCCACTGATAGGTTGCTGTCGGATCATAGTTGGTCACATTAAACGAAATCGTACCTCCTGGTTGACACACATTAGGATTACCTTGGGGCGAAATTATTGGATTACCCGAAATCGTAATCGATATTGAATTAGACGAAATTGTTGATCCACATACAACCGCAGAAAGATAATAACTACCAGTCTGGGTAGGATTATAAGTCATGGAGTTTGCCCCTGAAATGGGTGTGCTGTTAAGATACCATTGATAACCAGACACCGATGGTCCCGCCAGATATAGCGTGATGGGAGGCGAACCGCATGATGCCGATGTACTTGATGAGCCGATGGCAAGAGACGCGGCCGGTGTTGTAATCGTTATCGCATTCGATAATAAAGAGCAGGCAGTATTCGTCACTTGACAAGTGTAAGTGCCGGCTACGGTAGCTATATAACTTGACGTTGTATTACCATTAGGACTTCCATCTTTTCTCCATTGATAGGAGTATCCTGTCCCGGTTTGCGCGGTTAATGTAGCGCTTCCTCCACCCGGGCAAAAGTTTGTAGTTCCGGCGGTTACGCTTATCGATGCAACTGGAGGATTCTGAATAACAATCGGATTTGATGTACCTGTTCCACATCCTGAGACATTGGCTCTTAAGGTATAACTACCACCTTGTGACACGTTTATAGTAGAGGTTGTGGCTCCGCTTATAGCTGTTCCATTCCGGAACCATTGATAACTTGATCCGCCAAAGGTTGCATAGAGCGCCCAGTTACAAGGAGACGGATTTGCCGACGATATCGTGGGTGTGCATTGGCTTCTGGCTGCTAGCGATACGCCAAGACAAAGAATAACCAGTATCGAATTCTTTAGAAAACTATTCATGGCAACTATTTTATTTCGATTCGTATATAAATTTCCATTTTCTATTCTACCAAGTTTGTTCACACCATCAACGCAGATGATTTATCTCATACTGTTTGAAGAATCTTGATGGAATCATTTTATTATTAATGTTTACCAAATACCGGCTCTCCGAGAATGTATCTTCATTGAAAACCGCTTGCTTGTTAAATCGTACAAACCGGATGGATACGTGCTGACCGGCCCGGTATTTATATTCCATTTTTCGAAGTATGTATCCTTGCGGAGCGATAAAGAAATGAATTTCTTCTATCGGACCTTTTTTCTCTTTCACCAGAAAATGTTCGGCGTCCCCCTCTTTTCCCAGGCACTCCGGATTATCATAATTTCTCAGAATACTATCAAGATTGAACTGAAAACCTTTCTGCATGGAACTTTCAGCTTGCACATTTCGGCTGCTATAGTTTATGAGCCGCGCCTCTTTATCAATTATGACGAGATATTTTTCATTCAACAGCATTTCGTTATTCCCGGTTTGATACCAATAGTTATCTCCTGCTCGTTTGATCTCGATAGTTTGTTTGTAGTACGGCACCGAACGTTGTGCACTGTCGTACACTAAAACATCCATAATGATTTCTAACGCTTTGCTTTGATCGTATTCCTTGCGCATTCCCTTTATGAATTGCGCGAAATCCTGCGCGTGTAAGGCAGCCGGCCAAAGAAAAAATAAGCCCAGTATTATGCTCGTCAATCTCATCATCATTATTCTTTAGTCATTCATCACAAACTACCGTTCAATCTGATAACTCCTGTTTTCACTGATCGTTTTGATCCCTTCCTCGGTTTCCTTTTTTGTGAGGTAGAGATTCCCTTCTTTATCGTAATAAAATATAGATGCAAAATTATCTTCATCCAGAATTGCTCTCAACCGGAAATCGGCAATGTCATACACATAACTTTTCATATTTCCCTTCTCCGGATGAAGGCGCACATCATCATACCAGGCTGTTCCCGTACTGCCCGGCTTAAATTTAAGCGTAAGGGTCAGGTCTTTATCGGGGCACACAAATGCCCCCCGCACTTGTTGCCACCCTTCGATAATTTTTCCTTCGGGCACCATGGACGTCATTGACACGGTAGCACCGAACCTGTCTTTCAGGATTACGTCAATTCCGAGATGATCAGAAAGTTTAGGAGTTGCTACATGTGGATTATTTATCGATACCCACGCATTGAAGTAGTACGTTTTGCCAGCATCGAGTTGCAGAAGTTTTTGTTCAAATGATTTTTCCGCCGTGATCATCAAACTTGCTACGCCTGTGTGTGCCATCGTATGATTCAGGGTTCCCTGAACAACCGGTACCACCCTGTTTTTAATTCGTATACTGCCAAACCACAACTGATCATACGGCGCTTGTTCAAAAACAAGAATGGACAAATTGGGATTGGCCGGATATGTTTGTTTGCAAAGGATTTTTACGTCTGACAGATAACGTGAATTTCCTTTTAAGAAGGATAGCGGACCAACCGTAAATGAAAACGCATTGATATCGGCAGCCTCAGCATCCTGGATCTCGGCCAACGTAGCTTCTACAATGGCGATGTAAGAGTTTCCCGCATCGACGCGATATATATTGTACGCCGGCACGGCCATGTTATTAAAAGTCAGATTACCGGTAGGCTTATCGATCGAACTTTCAAATCCTGTATAAGCCATCTCACCATTACGCATGTTTACGCCGTGGGCCGTTTGCAACTGCCCATTGTAGTCGTATAGCGCGCCGGAATAAACACCCAATACATCCTCATTCTCCAATTCAAAATTGTAGGCGTTGTAACGCGTCATGGTATTGGCTTTTATCCATTTTGGAATTGCTTCGAGATCGGCTTTCGCCCAATTAAAATAATCCAGGGAATAGGTACCATCCGTGCTCAGATTAACAGGTGAAGAGGCGCTTCTCGGAGTGTTGTAAACAAACGTTCCTTCATTTCTCCAAACTCCCTGAGCGCCACTGATGAATGTGTTCATATTTTCAAGCGAGGGCTCATTGTGGTCCAGCGGCCATGTTTCCGAATAGGTAGTGGCCGCCGAAGAAATTATCTGCTGCCGTTCATCCGTTAAAACCTGAACCTGATCTTGTTCAAAAAGTGCAAGCCTACCACTGAATGTAACCGGTGTAGTCAACATAATTTCACTTTGACATGAAGGGCAATTGTAATTAATCTTTACGGTAACATTGTACGTACGATCAATATTATAAACGTGCATCGGCGAACGATCTAATGACGTTGTACCATCATCAAAATCCCACACGTAGGTTGCATAGCAGTCCGTCAGCTTGGGAACTGAAAATTTAATTGCACACAGGTATTGCGTCTGACTGATCTGCATCCCGATGGTCTCGGTGCAAGTAACAACCTTCACAGTCTGTGAGATCAATGAAACACAAGGTGCAACTGTTGGATCTGTGCTGGGAACCAAGACAGATACGGTCACGGTGTAATCACCTATTGCTGCATAGTTGTGCGACACGGGTGTGGTGAAGGGTTGTGGAAATGAATTCACGGTGCCATCACCCCAGGATACTTGATAGCTACTTGAACCGGAAGGATTAACGAGCGTTATTGTTACGGGTAAGTTAAGACCGATCGTAGAACTACTCAGGGTAAACTTGTTGTTATTTTCCTGTGGTGACACATAACTATAACCATCAATATTTTCAGGCATGTACAGAACATTCGCGCCATTTGACATGCTGATGTTTGGAGAATGCCCCGGCGAAAGATCGATAACACCAGGGACCAGGTTATTGGGCAAAGGGTCGTCCGGATTGGGAATGACAAACAGTTTGGATGAATAACGTTTCGTAAAATATAATCTACCATCATAGGATGACTGTATCTGTTCGATAAAATTATTTGTATTCTCATTTGCGGTAGATCCGAAACAGCCGGAAGAAGTATCGGTTCCTTTCTCAATTTGCATTCTGACATCATAATTTCCAATGCCGGTACCCGATTGCAAATCAATTTGAAGAACGTGCGTATCATACGGAACTCCTCCGGTGCCATCCGGATAACCACCGTGAACACAATACAGGTATCTTCCCGAAGGACTGAATTCAATTAGACTCAATTTATTCTTCAGATAACCAAAGCAAGGGTATTTTCCTGTTGCAAGCTCTTTCACAGTTTTACCGGTACCTGCTACTTTCAGATTCGGCACAGAAACGATAACAGGCAAATAAGAAGCATTATTGAATTGCGAAAGATCAAAGATTATAAGATCTTCCTTGATAAAAGAGCCAACGTTACGATTACTCATCGCCAGTTTTGTTTCATCCGGGCTTAGCTCCAGAGAAGATCCCGAGATAGTCCCGAGCCAATATTGAGCAGGAATGGTCGACGCACTTTCCACTCCAAAACCAATTCCATTACTGTCAATTATGAAACGATGTATTTTGGTAAAGTTCATGAATGATCCGGAGGCCTCCCGTTGCGCGAGGTACAGATAATGACGGCTATTGTCTCCATTCACCGTTCGTGACACCGCTTTGCCTTGAATAAAGGTATTACTGCTGATACTCACTTCACGCTTATCAGGCGTGATTACCAGGCCACTTGTTGTATTATATTTAACACGTGTGTAGACAATTTTTGCAGGACAGTAACCAGATGAGGGGGGCGATGACAGACATGGAGCCTGGTAAAGGCTGTAGATAATATACCATTCATCCGCTGCTCCAGGTACTCGAACGACTTGCATCTCCATCGTACCATTTACCGAATTCAAGGCTCGTAGCGGGTCGCCAGAAATTGTATTGGTTAGCCGGGTGCCATTGCTGGAATAGATATGAAGCTGATTAATTTGGTCTATTCCGGAATGCAGAACATAAAATGCGAGCCTGCCACAATCGTCAATAGCAGCGCCGGCATAGCCAATGGATGAAGCTCCCGAACTTAACAGATCGGAGCCAGTCACTTGTGCTAAACGCCAGTCTACACTCTGGACGTGTGGCCCCTGCACGGCTAAACCCCATACCGGTAAATTCTTCCCTGGAACAACAGGAGTCGGCGAAGTCGTTTCTTCAACGCTAAGAGCCCCCATGGCCATCGTACTTTTCATCGACAAAAGTTGGGGTGTTGTACTCGTGTTCGATTGGTTTGGCACATCTCCATTAGCCGGATTATTTGCCAATGAAACCGACTGCAGGCCATCCAGGTTGTAGATGTCTTTGGAGATTGTGCCCGTGAGATTATTATCGTCAAGGTTTATTTCTACCACATCGCCATTTCGTACGGTGATGCCATACCACCGGGCCATGTCGTCACTGGTTGTTCCTTTCAGCCAGTTGGTATTCATCTTCCATTTTTTACCGCCGGCCTGTTTATAAAAATCAGACAGTATCTTAAATTCTATTTCATCCGGTTGGATGTCAAACATAACCGTATCGGTGGTGGTTATTATCGTTCTCCGCTGTGCAAATACCTTTTGTAAAGGCAAAGCAATCAGTAAAAGAAGAAAGCAGAAAGGAATATAAAATCGTGTTGTGCTCATGACTTAAATATTATTTAGCAATCGTCACTGTTTTCGTATAGGTCTTCGGCGTTCCCGGTATGGAAGGATCCTGAAGACCTGAGATCGTTCCGGCAGAAACGCTTAATTGATTTCTGAAACCCGAACGCACGATCATACAGGTAAAAGATTTTGCCTGAAGTTGCTGCTGTGAATACAGCAGGTTATCGCCATCGACAACTCCGGTGTAAACCGCTTTTGCCAGCGGCTTGTTGAGGTCGCTTCCCTGTTCATAGATAATGACTTCGTCGCCTGGGTACAAGGTTCCATCAGACAATCCGGTATTGAAACTGTAGACGCCATCTTTGTAAGGATCTTTCGTAACCGTAGTGATATCAAAGCTTAGTCCGATATTCTTGTAAGCCTTACCCATTCCGTCATACTGAGAGGAGGCGAAAATAGAATAGCTGTAAACAGACGCATCGAAATTATTATTGGTCGTGGTAACCACCGGTACGCCTGACAGTTTATCCCATTTTAGATTATGGGTGATCATTCTTGATCCGCCGTCGTATGCTTCTGTGCTTTCGAGAATTCCTGACTTGAAAATAATTTTGTTTGTTACCGCAGTGCGCAAGAGATTCTCCGACTTACCAATACTGGGCCATGCAGTAGGAACTGGAACTGGTACCAGGACGAAAGCAATCGGTATATACATGATATCGAGGTTAACACGTGCGCCACCCGACCATGCCTTGTCCTGAAATTGCCGCATGTCGGTAAACAATTCTGTTTCCTGTCCGATGGTAACGAGATTGGTATTACTTCCGGATGTGGCAATGCTCAGGGTATTGTCGCCATTGTCTGTGAACGTATTCAGCAATGCGTTCACTTTCTCTTTCTCATAGAATTTCTGTTCACTCAGATAGTTGTATTGAACCCAGGAAATAGGTTCCTCTTCCACCGTGCCGTCACTGGCTTGCCGGAAGTTGCTTATCTTCTTCGGCTTGCCATGCATGTCATTCGTAACAATGCTATACCCTTGTGAGGTTGTAAGATTTGAGAAGGAAACATTTCCGACAAATGGAACCGGTATCGACATTCTGAAAGGCTTGTTTGTCTTGTCAGTCTCCTGGGCCATTACCGGGAAATCTTTGGCGGTGTAAAATTCATGTTCGGTTTTTCCCGTCGTGCCATACTGAACGTTCGGGCCCTGTGGAAATAAATTGCTTCCGTTTGACAAGGTTATGTTTTTCACCGCTACTCCTGCGGCGTATGCTGCCGGCAGACTCCATACTGTAATCTTCCGATAGCCTACATGCGGACCGGGGTAGCTGCCTTCATTGACCGGATATTCGAAGTATAAATTATTGTCTGCCCTCAATGGCACTGATTGAACGTATTTTTTCGCGCGGCGTAATGGATTCTCTTCTCCGCCGATGATCGGTTCATACTCCGCTACACCGCTGCTGATCGTTGCGCCGTGATCATCCTTTGTCGTATATTCATATACCTGACCATACGTTCCTTCTTCATCTTCCGACCATTGATCTTGCATGGTGATTTGCCTTACACGCAAACCTCCACCATATTTGATTTTATCCGGCGAGTAAAGACGTATCCATGATTTGCCGGCAAAAATCTCGCGTCCCCAATGTTTGCCGCTGCAGAATAAATAAAAGCCGCCGAACATTTGACGTATTTGTGTCCCGATACTACCCAGACTTTTGATCTGATCGATGCGTGCCCCTGTGTTGGTTGTCTGTTGAAGCTTGCGTCCTGAGTTTGCCAGCTCAGGTTGATTTGTGCGCAGATGCTGCCAGGTACGCATGGAAAAAGGATGAAAATTTGCATCATTTCCAACCTCCGGATTTACCGCGAAATGGCCGTATTCATACATGCCATTGTCGCCTTTGTCCAATCCCATGGTGGTGGGGTTGGTATTAATGTCTGCGTATCCTGAAACATATTCATAAAAGCCTTCCTGAACTGTGCGGAGATTAATTTTTAATTTGAAGTAAATCTGCTTCTCCTCGAGGTCAAGGTATTTCATTACTTCCGCCTGTTGTTGAGCGTCTGTTAACGTTCCTGCAATGGGTGATTCCAGTTTGAATCTGACGCTTAAGTTATCATCCTTGAGAAGGAAATTACCAGGGGGGGGCGAGATTCCATCCGGGCTAACAATCTCCGTCATCTGCATCGCCTGTTTGTGCTGCACGTAACCGTAATCGTCGGTTTCATAATCGACAATGATTTTGCCACCGGAAGGAAGATCGATTTCTTTCAGGCTCCAGGCCGATGCATTCGCATCCAGGTCAGCTTTATGACTGGGGTCCTGATCAACGTATGGGAAATCACGGTTGTGATCAAATTCATTTAGCGGATAGGGTTTATAATTTCCCCACCTGTCGGAGGCAAGGTTATCATACGAAGGATTGACATTACTATATATAAATGTGTACGGATTTAAGCTTCCTCTCGCACTACCGCCATATTCAAACCAAACTTTTTTTAATGTCAGCTTTCCGGGTCCACCCGGGTTGTACAGACCTTGGCACAACGGTGTAGTGCCATCATAGAGAAGTTTCACCGCTTTTATCAACGTCGCTGTTGCATTGGGTGTGTTTGGATCGGTTGAACGAGTAAATAGGTCAATTTCATCCAATTGCCGCGCTTGGCCTTGGTGCGTTAATGTACTAAGCTGAAGTTTGCTGTCGACTTCCAGCGCGTCTTGCCGAGCAGCATTAAGCATGAAGGTTGCGATGTGTGTTTTTGTTTCGGCTCTCGCCAGGTACCACAACTCCTTTTCTCCATACGTAAAAGATCCCCGATCGTCACGCGGGTCTGTAACCCAGCCGGATTGATAGTGTGCCTTTGAGAACGGGTCACGCCATTTATAGGGATCACTGTCAGTAGTAGTTTTTTGATAGGTGAATTTTACCCAATAACCCAGGTCATCATAGGTAACTCCATCGTTCGTAAGATCAACATAATCAGGACCGATAATCGAGGTGAGCAGATGGGAGTGTGTGTACGCCGGCATCTCTACACTTTTTAAAAAATTATCGGTGCCATCATAATCATATTTGGGATCTCCATCCGTCCCGCCCCCGCCGTCTTCGATATTTACCGATGAAAGCGGCGTGTTAACCGAGGGCGCCTGTGTGCTGAAAGTTACTTCATCCTGTTTCAAGTTGTAAGCAGGCAATGCATAGGTATACCGCATGCCTTCTGCTGTAAGGGCTGTATAGCCGGCGATATGATGCGGCTGAAATTTATTTCCCTGTCTGGCAAGCGTAGTTTCGTTACCATTGGCATCCAGGTATTTAATTCTAAACTGAGATAGTATCTCCGTTGTTCCGGCCAAAAGTTGTTCATTTGTTATGGGTTGAATGACCTGATTGCGTGATTTCCGATCTCTGTTTTGTGTGTCATCCGATGGCGTTGCAAATTGCAGTCCTGAATTGTTTTCAAATCCATTGGCTGCTTTCGCTGTACTGTTTCCCAGTGGAGCCTCAAGGCGAACACGAACGGCATCGTCACCTCCCAATTGTGCTACTTCGCTAGCAGGCTGAACATCGGACTCGCCGTGAACTTTAAAATACCAGGGTTCGTAAAGGTCGTTTGATTTCTTTTGCTGAAATTTTGCCGAGTTCGTAAGATCATTACTTTCTGTCCACGCACCGGATGTAGAATTTGAATGATTGACACTGAGGTTCACTCCCAAGTGCGTGACCTCGGGCGCAACATCAACTCCTACAGCACCACCATTCGAGATGGAGGATGTTTGCTGGTCGTAAATAATTCCATGATCGTTGCGCATAGGTCTGTACATAGCAGAAATACCCTGACCCTGTGCGGAATATATATCATACGACAAGGCTGGAATGGCTAGATTCGGAGACTCTTTGGAAACCATTCCATCTTTTTCTCGATTGAAGTCCAACAACGCTTTGGGATCATTCGCGGCATATTGATAATTCATATATCCGTACGCGGCCGTTGACACGACCTGCTTATTGTTGTCAAGATGTTGCTCATTATAAAATCCCCGAACGTACAGATCGGGCGTAATTGCCCACCACGATGCACCTGGTTTGAACTCTGCAGATAAGTTCAAATTTTTCATTGGCATCATAACTTGCGGCGTATAACTTGGGCTGGCAAGGGAAAGCGATGCCGAACTTGAAAATTTTGCTTTTCCCAGATCGCTTCTATCTTGGCGTGTTCCACATTCATCTTTTCTTCCTTTACCTTTTAACGGGTAACTATTGGATTGGAAAAATCCGATATTTGACAATCCTGTCTTTGAATTATAACCCGCACTTAATCCAACTCCTCCTGTTTTTCCGTTGAGACTTAACGATGGCTGCATGCTTACGCCTTCTTTTGAATCCAGGCTCAGATCAAGGCCAATGCCACCTGTCATCCCTCCGCCTACCGCCCGCGCAAAACCCAACGATCCATCCAGACTATACCCGAGACCTTTGTATGAATTATGCGAAACACTGAATCCCACCGAAAGTGAAATTCCGTCGGCCCCAAAAATTTCTGTTGATACTCCTGCGCCAAGCCCGAGCGTAACACTTGGACTAACAGCCATTTTGGTTTTTACAAGATCCCCTTTAAATTCATCCGGCAGTCCGCGCATCTGTCGTGTAATAGCGCCGGGATTCAGGCTCCAACCAAGCCCGACCCAACTTGCTTCCTGATCCATGCCCACACCAGCCTGGTACGAGAGGTTGAAAGGATAACCACCATTCGGACCTGGCAACTCAAACAGGGGAATATTATAGGAGAAATCTCCACTGAAGAGATCGACCATTTCAGTCGTTCCCGCTTCCTGAAATCCCTGCACTTCGGGCTGGCTCGGTCCGCCGGTAAGCGCCATAGTAACCGTAGGCTGCGCGATTTGAAACAGAAACAAGGCACAACAAAAAATCGCGACTTCTTTTTTTCTCTTTGCTAAATACTTCATCATAAATCAACTGGAGGAATGTTCAACTTGGATATTGCAATCTTAACAGGCGACGAACCGAACATATCGGACCTGATTATTATTTCTGCCTTGGTAGAATTTTTTTCGGGATTTTCAAAGCCTAGCACAAATGTTCGACCGCCGCCAGAAACAGCCGGCTTTTCACCATGATAAAGAACGCATGGTAAAATCCTACCCTTCTCTTCCAATGTTATATCGTTTTGAAAACGATACGAAAAGTAATATTGATTCTCTTCTTTTTCTGGAAGGGTGTTCGTTCCATAACTGATGAGATCCATTTTATCTTCCCTGCTTATCGTTAAGGTATAATATTGTGTAGCGGATAATGTCTTTAATTCACCGACGCGTATGCTATCTGTGTAATTTTCAATGCCGCGTTGCAGGAGAATATACTCGGATGGCTGAAATTGAAGATCGAAAATAAAACCAGCGTGCGTTGTTCGTACGTGGGCGTTATTCTCATAGTCACGAACCCATTTAATATAAGTTTTACGGCTTAACTTTCCGTTACAGCCGGCACAGGATAAAAATAAAATAAGCGCGATAAGGATTATGGCGGCACGACGACTTGATAGACGAAATCCACCGAAAGAAAAGCTTGACAAACTAAAAAATTTGTTTGCTGTGGCGTATGCAGAGGGGGTGCACTTTATCATAACGATTATTAAAATGATTTCGTCAGATCAAATCATTCGTTTTTTTAAATTTCGATAAAATAAAAGTTGAATCTTTCTGAAGATACCTGTCTGTCTTGACTTCCTCCTTTACTGAAGATGAAATTAAATGCAATAGCCTGATAAGGCGGGGATTGGTTTGGGGTCTTCATTAGAAGTAAATTTATTTTTCAAAAATAGAGATAATAATTTTTCAACCTATTTATTTCTTCTAAAAATTTTCAAAGAGAGAAAATCAGGCCTTAAAGGCCGATGTAACATTGTCTTTCCGCGAAATCCGTACGGCAATACCGGAAAAATATTTTTTCTAAATTATTTTTTAAAATTTGAAAAAATAGTATGATATGCGTTACACATTGCAGTGCAAGCATTCGTAAACATCGCATTTTTAATAATCCCTCAGCGTTCGCAGGCTGTGTATTTATCGGCCGAAAAACCATGCG
>JGI24890J29729_1001124_pt1 | contig 12999 bp, 12 predicted proteins | sample FreactcultureFD7_FD_29729 | JGI IMG/M metagenome (IMG submission 29729)
AGGACCTGTTGGTAGGGGACGAGAGGTTGCGGAGGTAGTCGCAGAGGATGCGCTACCGAGAGGGGAGGGAATAGACTGTAGAGAGGTCGTACGACGAGGATCACCGGGTATTTGGTTGATAGGAAGAGATGAGGTCGAGGAAGCGGATCGAGCAGGTATCGAAAGCTGTTGAACCTGAGGTCGAGGGGTCGAAGCGATCTTGGCGTCCAACTCCATCGTCTTCTCTGACCAGTACCTGTTGAAGCTCTCCTGTTCGATTTTCCACCACTCTTGGAACCCTACGTCGATTTCTTGAATCTTGTTGTGAAGTTCAAGTCGAACTTGATCGATAGCTCCTTGAGTGCTGTCCGCTGATCTCTTTGCTGCAGCCTCGAAGATAGGTTTCCTGGCGAGAGCGAGTTTATCATCGATTCGTTTGTCGATGCTTGCACCGTCGAATTGTCTAACTCCATCGTCTTCTCTGACCAGTACCTGTTGAAGCTCTCCTGTTCGATTTTCCACCACTCTTGGAACCCTACGTCGATTTCTTGAATCTTGTTGTGGAGTTCGAGTCGAACTTGATCGATAGCTCCTTGGGTGCTGTCCGCTGATCTCTTTGCTGCAGCCTCGAAGATAGGTTTCCTGGCGAGAGCGAGTTTATCATCGATTCGTTTGTCGATGCTTGCACCGTCGAATTGTTGACCCAACTTCTTCACTTCCTCCGCTTCTCTCTTCGCTTCTTCCGCAGAGTTCTTCACAATGTTAAAGCCTATTGAGTGATGACTGACCATCTCAGTGAGCAAGATTCGCTCCTTGTCTTGCTCAGCGAGTTGCGCCTTGAGAGATTCGATTTCTCCATCTCGTTCCTTCTTGATCTTGTCCATTCGAGCCGTCATCCGGAGTTCGAGTTCTTCGAGAGCAGAGAGTGATACGCCGGGTGACGAGGGAGCGGCAGGTACGGGAGGGGGAGGAGGAGGGAGTGGGTGATGGATTTGGTGCGATTGATAGAGAATTTCGAAGAGGTTGACGAGACGTTGACCAAGTTCTGCCTGCTCTGCCGGTTTCGACGGATCGAGGTCTTTGAGAGTCGCGACGCATCTGTAATGTACGACGGTAGTTCAATTAGACTGATCTCGCCAGTTTAGGAGATTTGACGAAACTTACAGAGCGACGTATTCTGCTGCTGCTGATTCCTTCACTGCTTCTCCGCCTGACTTTCCACCATTCTCTGACGTCATTGTGTCGCTAGCGCTATCTAACTCCATCGAAACGTCCATCTCATCCGTCTCTTTCTGTTTCCCTTTCTCCGTTTCCTGACCTCTCAATGATCCAACCTCCGCTCCCAAGCTGATCCCTAATCCCGTAGGTTCCTGACTACCACGAATCCTTTCCGCTGTAGACTGTCTGACCTCTTCTGGTCTTAGCCCTGCTTGAGATCCGTCTCTCTCCTTGATTGAACTAGGTTTGAGACTTTTCGGTCGAGGGGAGATTTCGATGACGGGGACTTGTTTAGGTGATCTTTGTTGTTTTTGTGGTGTATTCGACGTAGAGGAAGAGGAAGCGATTGAGGGAGCAGGGGAAGGGGAAGGTCGAACAGGAGGTAGTCGAGATCTCGAAACAGCTGGAATGGAACTGGAGGTCGTGGTAGAAGGTGTAGGGGTATTTGAGCGAGCTACTGTTGCTTGGGATGGGTCAGGAGCGGTTGGTTGAGGTGTAGTCGAGAGGTTGCCCGTTGTTGCCGTTCTCTTCTCCATCTCTTCCTCCTGTTGTCGTTGGGCCTTTGCTGCCAGTTCCGCTTTGACTCTGGCAGGTAATCTAGCCCTTGAGAACCCAGGTTTGCCTTTCGGATCGCCTTCTAGCGCGATAGAAGGAGTTCTCCTTTCCCCTCCTCCATCTCCTGTCGAACTCGTAGTGCTAGTCGGTGGATCTGTCATCAGGGCGTTGCTCCCCTCCAGCTGTTGTAAGGGTGTGGAATGATTTGAACGCGTCTATTGGCTGATTTTGATAGTGTTTGGTTTATGCAAAAGAGAGGAGATTGCAGATCCTTTTCCGCTGGTTGAGTTTCGTTTCTCAAAGCTGTCCCGCTGCACTCTCAACGATTACGACGACTCTTACTACCATTGATGTACAGCGTAACGTAAACCCAAGAAAAAAGATTGGTATCGAAAAATTGTTTTCGGATTGTCTCAATTTTTGGGCTTGTTTTTGTAAGGGTATTTCTAATCTATCTAGCCCACTAATCTACTCCTTCTTTGTTCTTCTCGGCTCGAGAGGCCAGAGCGAACTTAGAGGTCGAGAGCCTTTTGAGCCATCTCGAGAGCGCCAGCCTTCGTAGCGTTGCCTGTTCCCTCGCTCCACTAGTTAGCCTCTTCCCCCCTCGGTGAGGGCTCATAGTAGAAAGATAACGTACCTCCGATGAATCCAGCAGCGTGAACGAAGATACATCCATCGATTCCGGTCAGAGTGCTCAATTCTTGATCACGAATTCCCCTCCATCTATGCGCAAACTCAAGAAACATCACTCAGCCTTTACTCAGGGGGACGAGAGTGAGAAGTAGTTTGAGTGACGTACTTTTCGGGAAGGGCTTTTCGGGATTCGAAAGATTCGGGAGTGACCGAAACGGCTTGAACTCGCCATTTTGAGGTTTCGGGTTTCGACGAATCTTCAGGGTAGAGGGCATAAAGAGGAAGCTCTTCTTGAGGGATCGAGAGGTCGGTTTCGAGAATGTGAAGGTGTTCCTACATTTAGGAAGAGGGCAAATCGTAAGTTTCGAAAAGGGGAAAGTCGTGATCAGACATAAAGACGACTTACCTTCCAGGGAGCGAATTCGTCAAAGACGAGAACTTTCCCACTCGAGTGAACGTCCTTCCTCTTCTCTACAGCCTTCTTGACAATCTCCCTAGCCGGTAACCAAGCCTTGTAGAGGTAATCCAACCTCTCTAAGAACTCCTTTCCAGCCAACTCACTCGCCTTGATGAACCTCTCGTCCAAGATTTGATCATTGTACTCTTCGTTCCATCGAGGGTTGAGAGCTCCGATGCGCGAGGAGATGTCGGTGCGAGAACGGTAGAGAGCGGGTTCGGAAGAAACGTATTGGGTAATTCCATTGTCGATACCATCGAACGCCTCAACAAAGTCTTGGTACATCTTGAGCCAGAGGGTGTTGACGACCTCTGAGTCGATGGGTTCTCCAATGACGGTAGAGATGACTTCTTTACCGAAATGCCTGGAAATCGGAACTTGCGTCAGTTCGGGATCACATGAGGACAGCGATTGAGGCTCACTTGTAGACGAGACCGGCACTTGACAACTTGGTCTTGAATCCGTTTCCGAAGACTTCAGTGAATCCACGTTGGTGATGATCGAACCTCAACTTTTCAGCGTCGTATTCTCCTCCAACATCGACAACAACTGTCGCTTTCGCCCAATCTTCCGGGTTACGGGAACGGACGAGTTCAGCAGCGGAGTAACGGGGTAAGAGCTTGAGAAGGAAGATCGCAAGGGATTCATCGGCGTGAACTTTTTTTTGGAAGAACGAAATCTCAACATCCTCATCTGAGAGTAAAGGACTTGTGGTAACGTACATGTTCCCGAGTGAGTTTGCAAGATGGGGCTAGTCTTTGCCTTCTTTTGATCGGGTTGTTCGAGTTGAGTTGACATGATGTTAAAAGTTGAAGAAGCGGAGAATTGACGACGATGAATGGATTGACGGTAGATGGAACTTGAGTGACTTCTTAGTGTAGTACTGAGTAGTCTGAACAGGTTGAACTTGTTTACTGAGAGTGAATAGTCCAAAGGAGAGACGAGTTCGCTCGCTCTCATTCCTGCTTTCATCTCTCACTATCACTAAATCGCTCTGATACCCTCGATATCGCATTCAATATACTTCAGTAACGTCAATACATCCAACAAGAACCAGGAGAAGTCATCAATCAGCTGCCCCCACTCTCGTCTTCCCTTTCAACCTCCCCTTCTCTATCTCTCTCTGGTACGGGTCATCAAGGTAGGAGAGGTACAGTCAGAGGATGGAATGTGGTCAAGAGTACACTTTCACTACCCCTGATCAGTTTTGGGCAGGTAAGGCTCATTTCTCATTCCCTCCACTCCTTCGCTTCATCTGATCCTTCTCTCGCTCTCTCGAGTAGAACTCGACGATCTTCTATCGGTATCCCCTGATTCAGCCTTGGAAACTCTTGATTATGCATTACGGAATTACATCGCATTCGTTTCAAACTTCATGGGTAAATACCTCTTCTCTCTCTCTTTTGTCCTCTCCGTCTCTCTACTGATCCGCTCTACTCGTGCAGACGAGTTCTTGGCGGCACCAGGAGCGTTAGACCATGCCCTATTGATGTTACTCGACGCACCTCTTTTCACTTCACATCGAGATCGAATGACTTTCAACATAATCGAATCAATTGCTGCCCCTTCAGCATCCTCCAAGACCCTCTTTGTCGCCCTCATGCTCGTCCTACATCTAGGAGAAGTCATTACCTACCCTGCAAACGCCGCTCCCTTCGCAGTACGACATCCGGACGAACAGAGAAAGGATCAAACGGCAGTAGCGGGAGTCATGACGGGAAGTTCAAAAGTGTTTAGATTGATGAGGAAGCTGTGGGGGAAAGTAGTACCGGTCTTGATGAAGTGGGTGAGAGATGCTGGAGTCGTCGAGGAATTACACGAGCATGCGATCGTTTCGAAGGAGAATCATGAACCTTTACCGACGAGATTGGTGGATATGCCTGCTGAAGGTTGGGAAGAACGAGTGGGAGTAGCTGCAACTGCTGTACTCTACGAAGTTTGTCGAGTGCAGAAGCTGTCTCCCGAAGAACTAGGTGCGTTTTCATCCTTTATCTATTTCTCCGACGCTCAGCTGATCTCGAAGATGCTTTTGCCAGCTCATTTCCCGTTTCCCTTCATCGCCCACCTCTTCTCCCTCGTCGAACGCACTCGAGACGCCGAAGACGAAACATTCAATTACACCTTGATCAAACTTCTTATCGCCCTCAACGAACAATTCATGGTTTCCGCTCTTCCCGTTCTTCCTCCAGGCAGTGAAGGCCAATTGCCACCTCCTATCTTACCTTCAAACGTAGGGAAGAAGAAAGATAGGGGGCCGAATTTCGTCTTGGAGGTGCTGAAGGAGAAAGGAGACACTTGTAAAACGTTTGGAGAGAATATCATTTTCATCTTGAATCGATCAGGTGAGCTTTCTTGCTTCTCACTCTCTATTTGATCGCATCGGAGATACTGAGCAGCAGGAGTCGCTTCACAGACGGTACTCCCGATTCACTTTGTGTTTCGCTACTTATCCTCAAAGTCCTATACCTACTATTCACTACTTCCGGAACTCAAGAGTTCTTCTATACCAACGATCTGTGTGTACTGGTGGATGTCTTTATTCGAGAATTGCACGATTTGGGAGAAGAATCCGAAGGGGTGAGTGACGACGGAAGAGAATCTATATTACTCGAAGCTCTGCTGATCCTCCTTTTTCATCGCCTTACAGCTCAAGCACACCTATCTACGAGTGCTCCATCCCCTCATGACCAATACTCAACTACGACATCACCCTTACAAGCGACCACAACTTCGCAAGATTCTCGAAACTCTCATTCGACCATCCCTATACCGAGAAGTCGACGCGACAACACGAAGATTAGTCGAAAGGAACCTGAGAGGGAGTTGGTGTGCTGGATTGAAAGCGCAGGATGATCGGGATCGATTGAGGGAGACGAGCGGGAGTACCCTTAGCGTCGATGCGGTAGCCGTAGCGGAAGAAGGAGAAGGCGGTCTGGGGAAACGGATGAGGAGACGAGCACCGAGTCGACCGGACAAGCCTTCGCAGACGGTTTTGAGGAGGAGGCGATCGCTCGACGACGGACCTTTAACATCTCAGTCGACTGGATCGACAGACTATGCGGATTCACCGATGACTCAATCAGTATCTGGATTGGAGAGGAGTGATGGAGGATTAGGGCTAAGGATGGAGGAGAAGCAAGCGGTTGTCGACGAGGTCGCTCAGTCGTCAATTGCTGGTACCGCACCCCTCGCAGTCAAGGCTTCTTATCAGGCCTATCTCCCTCAAGAGCAGCCCGAATATCAAGAAGAGATTTACGCTTCATCCCCAGTACAATCAGATTTCGATTCGCTACCTCCCTCTATTCCCTCGATCGAAGCAGGCCACGAGATGCTCGACCCCGTTGCTCAACGGCACCTCACCGCTTCCACTCTTCATTCTTCCTCTTCATCATCCTCCAATCGAACAGTCGTACCTCGATCGATCTCAGCTTCGCATCCTCCTCTCCACGCTCACGATTTCGAATCTCAATCTACTCTCGTTCATCCTCGGCCTCGTTCGACTTCCCTCTCTGCACACTTGACTCATCCATCGAAGCATTACTATCTCGACGAGGATGTACCGCCTCTTCCTCCTTCTCCCCTCTCGAATTCTTCGGAACTACCTCCCAACGCCTCGGCGAGACGACGCAGACCTCCTCCACCTCCCGACGCAAACCTTTCTTCCGCAAACTCAAGCCGACCTCGAACTCCAGTCTCGGCATCTCATCCAGTAGGAGATCTTTCGGATGCCGCTCCTGGTAGTCCGAAACAAGGGAGACGGAGAGCGCCTCCTCCACCGAATAGTAGTGGGAGTCCTCGAACAGGTCTCTCAACTGGATTCGAAGGCTTGAGAGTCGCTTAATGCTCTTGTCATAGCCGGAAAAGTATGTAAATAAGCGCTGTTTTATCGTTCTCTTTCACTTTTGTCACTACCTTTCGCATTTCTTCCCTTTCCCTCTTCATGTCTCGACTGTGCTCTTGATACCCCTCTGTCACTCCCGCCTTCTGCCCTCGTCTTACTCCCTGTTCTCGCATACCTTAAATAGTTGCTGTTATTCTTCTTCGCAATTTAATCTTGACCGTATCTCGTTTATATGTTTGGTTGATTCTAGCGAGTATGCGCCACACTGCTGAAAAGGCTTGAAGCCTATCTCGACTGTCCGCTGCTCGTTAGAACGGTTGACATTATCGAGCTTTCTCGTCGCATTCAGTCTTGGTCATCGTCCTTCTTTCTGCTCTCGACAGGCCGAGCCACTTCAATCAAAGCAGCTTGATCGCCGGCAGCCTCAACAAGACGACAGGACCGGAAAGGGTGAAGAAAGCAAAGTTTTACATTTGCGGAATAACGGCGGCGCTTGATATAAGTTAAACTCGCTGGGCCTTTCAATCAACCCAGTTTGGGGATGTAGCTCAAACTTGGAATCGATTGGACGGCGTGCGAACAGTTTTATCTTACACCGAAAGAGAAAACGAGAAAGAGAGATTGAGCTGTTTCGCCGTCAATTCGTCGATCTCGATCGTCTTCGTCGTCCATTTCTCATGCTGTCGACATGCTACCGTCTCCATCAAAGCGTTTCACATACATCGCTTCAAGCTGGATAACACGGTAGGACCGGAGAAGAGTGCAGAAAGCAAAGTTTGACAGTTTGCGAATCGACGGTAACGGACTGATGTTTTATAAACGCTAAGCTCCAAGGAGCCTTCAACCAAATCCAATTGGGGATGTAGCTCATCGGTAGAGCGCTCGCTTAGCATCGAACGTCAATCTATCCGGCCTTAACAAGCTACTGACCTGACACTAAAAAGAAGCTGCGAGAGGTAGTGGGTTCAATTCCCATCTTCTCCATTTCATCAACTTTTTGCTACTCTGCTTGATTAGTGGTGTTCCCTCCCATCTCCCCTTCAAATCGGAAATCGGTTCTATATTTTTTCTTCTCCCTTTGCAGCTGAAATCGATTCTCTTCTCTTCCCTTTTGAGCAATCTTCTCACTCTCGAACTCACTCTCGAACTCACTCTCGAACTCACTCTCGAACTCACTCTCGAACTCACTCTCGAACTCACTCTCCCGTTACTGCGCTACAGCTCTCTTGTTCCCCGACCTCACTCGACGACGACGTCAAAAGCCTACTTGCTAGACTGTTGAGAGAGAGAGGAAGCGAGCTCGACCGCTTTCGCAATGATCCGGAGTTTGCCTCGGTCCTGCGGTCTGCAAGATATCTGTCTGAGCTGTCACTGGCAAGTGATTGAGAGGTCGAGATCGTTAAGTCTCTCTCGCTCTCCCTCTGCTTGATCGCGCTTAATGACCTCGCTTCTCACAGTAGCTTTCACTCTGCGGTCTCGGATAAAGACATGACTCTCATTCGACGCTCTCGCCTCGGGTTCATTGACAGTTCTCAAGTAGCAAGCTCCGTCTTCTCAACCTCTCTGTAAAACTCGTGACAAATTCGAGGCAGGGAGAGGTGTGTGCGATGGAATCAAATAGATTTTTTCTCCCTTTTTCCCTCTTTCCTTTCACACGGGTTCTGCAAATTACCTCAAATTGTGTCAAAACCCTACCACTCCATACAGATAGTATAGTACACCATGCCGACTATCGCTACCAAGCTTCAAGACTGCGCTATCTGTGAGAAGAAGACGAATTCAGTTTGTTCGAAATGCAAGAGCGTCTCATTTTGCTCGATCGAATGCCAGAAGATGGTGAGCTTGTATCAGCTTTCTCTTGTTGATCTTGACCTGACTCTAAGAATAATCACGCCACAGCTTCATCCAGTCCACAAGTTCCTTTGTGGCAAAGATTCCTCGAGTTTCTTCTTCCCTCCCCTCAACACCAACGAGCGCGACGTTCTACTTAGAGCTCGCTTCGAAGCATACGATCATGTCTGCGTTCACTGCACCTGTCTACCCGAAACAAAGAAAGCTGGAGCGACCCTTATCGAACATGTTAATTCACTTGGGTTGTTCGAAGGGAATATCGAGTGCGTAAACTCTGCAGCGTGCAAAGCTCTCTCGACTGACTTCTTACTGTACCAGACAATTCGTCGATTCAATCACGGACGGAGGAGGATTGCTACCCGAACCTGGATTGTCTGCTTGTCTCGCTCTCGCACGCTCGACACTCTTCACTCAAGGATTGCGCGACGGCGGTACAGAGTTCCAACACAAGACCCCTCACGCAAATGCAATCTGGAACAGCCTCGCCGATACCACGGCTGGCCTCATCAGCTGTCGAGACGCTTCAGATCATTTCGCAACTCCCGAGTCAAACCCTTTCCATCGTCTCTCTCGCCTCTTCCATCGATTCCTCGTCATATCCACCTTCTTCATACGTATGAAAGACAAGAGGCTTGACCATGTCGATCTATTCAACCTTGCAGTTCGCCGTCTGCGCGACGAAATGCCTGCTCTTCGCTCAAACATCTCAGATGCCGGAACGCTCCAAAGGATGGACCGCTCAGTAGCAATGTATGTTTCGTTCCTCAGTCTATCCAATCTTCTCAGGTCCTTTTAAATCTTTGTAATCATGCGAGACCGACGTAGTGCAACTGGATGTTTGATCTGTTCGTGTCTTTCACAAACAGTTCCGACCACATAGCACAAGCGAGAGAAAAGGTTGTAAAAGGAACTGGAGAGGGCAGAAAGTGAGCCAGGGAATCTGCTAGAAGCGAAACAAGAAACGAAGAAGTTCGCAGTCCACTGAGCTGCTGATGCATCTCGACGAAAACACTTCTAGATCCTCTCCCGTGATCATACCCTCTCGCTGTACTCGCAAAGCGAAGCAATTAATAGTGTAGAAAGACATTGCAAGCTAAGCAAAATCACCGTTCACAAATCATCGTTTGATGGGTCCTTCCCCTCGCCATACGAACAAGCGCTCCTCGTCTTCCCAGCTCGTCTTCTCTATCCTCAGCAAGGTTGTTCCGTACTCCTCAAGCTCAACGCCCACCATCCTTGACCGGGTAGATCGATTTCGACGATTTCGAGCCGGTCGGTGTCGAGAGCAACAAAGTCGATGTTTGGAAACGTGACTCCTGCTTGAGCGGCGGAGGATCGGATCTGATGAAGATGAGCGAGGTCTTGACGGTGGTAAGCATCGAGGACGGCTCGATTGTTCAACTCCAGATGATAATTCCTGCACCAATCGAGAGCGAATTTGATAGTTCCGTCGATAACAATTCCATTCTCCTTTGCGAGTCTTTCCAATTTCTCGTAAGCACCGACATCGAGGGGTGCACCTTCCCACTCAGCCGGTAAATCCCAATCGCTCATCTCGATGCCTAGTCCATTAATTGCTCCGTCAATACCGCGAACAATCTCGTGGGGTCTCTGACTGCGCTGTCCTTCAGGAGAGATGGAGGAATCAAAGGTGAGACGTTGAAGGAAGGGAAGGCGAGTTGCGTCGGTGACGAGAGTGTGACAGCCGACGGGGTTGAGAGGACCGGAACCTAGATGGATGTGAGTGAGCAGCGGGAGCTGGAGTAAAGCTGAGTGAATAGTTGAAGAGTAACAGCGATCACCGAGACGAATGGAGCGTAGTTGAGAGAAGCGGGAGAGGATGTGGTCGAACGGTCTCGCGAAGTAACCTTTGCTGCGTAAGTGAAGAGACTGAAGAGTCGGGGGAAGATGAGGAAGAGTCGTTTCGAAGAGTGTAGATCCTGAGTAAGTAGAGCGAAGGTCGAGGTGAAGCAAGGAAGGGCAGGAATCGACGAGGGACCGGATCAATACCGTGTCGGCTGCCGTACCTTCGATAGCTAGCTGCGTGATTTGCGGCAGAGCTGTAGCTGCTTGGAGGACAGAGTTGAGGCTACTCTCGTCGAAGCGATAAACCTTGAGTTGCTGGACAAGGGGAAGTGCCGCGAAGGGGGAAAGATTCTCGATATCCTTTTTCGATCCTTCGCGGCCAAACGAGACCGATAAGCTCCGTAGTCGAGATAGTAGAGGATCTACCGACGTATTGACTCTCGGTGAGAGATTCAGAGCCGGGAGACTGGGTACGTCGAGATGGATGAGATTGGGAAGGAGAGGAAGTAGTTGGGCGAGCCTGCGATCACTTTCTTCTTCGGGTAGGGAAAGGGCTTCCACTATTTGGCCCAATCGAGGTGCTTCAGTGACAGTCGTGACGAAGAGAGGTAGAGTCGTTGACGAGAGGGAAACCTTGCGGTAAAGTCGTTGTTCGAAGAAGGGGAGAAGGTGTTTCGAAAGAGGCGCTCGTGGTGGGGATGACTCGTAGACATAGTCGAAGATGAGATCGAGGAGTTCATTCGGGAGGGAGGAGAAGTGGTCGAGTCGAAAGGACTGTGGGGAGTAACGAGGTCAACATTACCTCGAGAGGCGTGGGCAGAGTAGAAAGGACTTACCGGATCCGTGCTATCAGCTTCTGATACCATCCTATTAATTCTCTTGGGCGATCTGAGTTGTAGCGGTGAAGTGAAGGAAGGAGAGAGATGGGAAAGTTGAGAGAAGGGTTTCACCTCGCCAACTACTTGACAGCCAGTCTCAGTGACTGGAACAGCTCTTATACGAGCAGTTGAGATAGAGGCTACGCGTCAAACACTAAAATAAACACCATATTTGCGAAATTTGCTTCTCGCACTTTCGCAACCGCTCTTTCGTTCGTTTCCATTCCACAAAGTCGCCGCTGTTCAAGCCAGGCTTACTCTCCAGCGTTGTACCAGACGCATGACAAACAGGAACGATTCAAGCGGCTCATAACAACGATAAATTTCCACCATCTCCGACAAAATCTAGTTTGCGAATCAAAAAAGACTACGAGCAAAACTGACTAACCCTTAGTGACCCGACCATTTGGGCAAATCTCCTTGCCTAGTAGAGGCGTTGGCTTGAGCCGCAGCCGAGGCTTGAGGCTGTATAAGACAAGAGGGGAGTCGTCAGCGAATAGATTCTCGAACAAGAGACAGGGCAGCAAAGGCGTACGTTTTGCTTCGTGCCGTTATACCCAGTGGCGAGAGCAGCCGAGGTCTTCGAGAAATCATTCATGACTTGTTGAGATCCCTATCAAAGGAAAAGGGAGAAAATGAGCTTGGAATGTTAAAAAGTCGAGAGGAGAAGCTGGTAATTTACAGCTTTGCTGCCAGAGGAGCTTTGGGGGTTCATGACGTTTCCCCTGTTACCGTGGTAAACGTCCTAGAAGGTCGAGCAGAACGGATGAGCTATGTCAGGGAAGGGACAGCGAAAAAATTCGAGCTCACGTTTGCGTTCTTTCCTCCTGAGACGCCGTGGTGACTCTTGGAGAAATCGGGAGCGGGAGTCTAAGGAAGGAGAAGTCAGTAAGTGGATTGGAGTGATAGCGAAGGAAGTATGAAGAGGTAAAGGAGAGAGAGAAGCGTCAAAGGGGGAAGGGAGGATAAGGGGTAACATGTAGGAGACGATAGAGATTGGAGAGGGGGAGGACTCACATTCTTAGGCATCGTGGAAGTCTGCTGGTAAGTAGGAGATGTGGGAAGAGAGAGAGAGAGGAGAGCGGCAAGAGACGAAGGAGATGAACTAATTTACCGGACTTTTGAAGGACAAGTGGTTTCCCAGGAGACAAATACTGCGACGTTCGCCATACATCGTCATCGGTATCTCTCGTCAATTGAGAAGTGGGGTTCACTGCGTAACCGGGAGTAAGTTGCAAAGGAATGCGATGGAACGAAAAAATATGTATACAACCCTTAAAATTCGAATCCCTCTTGCCTAAACTCGTCGACATTCGCACCAGGGAAAGCCTTGTCTGCTAGATCATGTCGTTCCTGTGAGAGACAAGCCACTCCAACAGTCAGCGGATGTACCTCAGTGACTCTTGAAGAGACAGAATCGACACTCACCATACAGAGGAAAGCTCTCCTAAGAGTATGCCACAAATTCGCACTCCCATCATCCGCTTCTCCAATCGGTCTACCCCTCCCGACGTCCTCATCTCCAGCCTTGCCTTTCCCTTTACCACTGATCGTATTCGCCTCTCTCGTCATTTGACCCTGAATCGCAGCCAACAAATGTTCTGCCGCTTCATGGTAACATCCAATGTTGAGACACGATACACCTAGGTTGTAAGTCGCTCGAGTGAAGGTAGGTCGAAGTTCGAGAGCTTTACGATAAGCTGAAATCGCTTCTTCTGGTAATCCACCATTCGCGAGAGTTGCTCCGAGTCGATTCCAGAGAAGGAAATCCTATATCCCAT
>JGI24890J29729_1001125_pt1 | contig 12995 bp, 20 predicted proteins | sample FreactcultureFD7_FD_29729 | JGI IMG/M metagenome (IMG submission 29729)
GCAGTTCGGATGTCAAAAAGATGCAGCTAATGCATTAAATATATCTCGAGAAACATTGCGAATGAGAATTAAAAATAATACCACTGGATTTAGTTACGAGTAACTTATCCAATACCGGTCTTTTGGCGTCATCCCGGTATACAAACTCTGCTGCCTATGCTATATTATATCATAGGAGAATTAGCATGAAACTACTTAAATTCTACGCCGACTGGTGTGGCCCATGTAAGATGTTGTCTAGAGTTATGGAAGATGTCGAACTTCCGTATCCTGTAGAAGAAATCAACATCGATAACCATCAAGACCTTGCAGTAAAATACGGCATTCGCGGAGTTCCTACTTTGGTGCTAGTCGATGACGCCGATAAAGAAGTTCGTCGAGTATCTGGTATGCTTATGGAAAGTCAACTAACTGCATTTGTGAATAAGGATCAATAATGGCACTTCAACCAGTTCAATACAAGTATACCAGTACAAAAGAATATCACAATTCATTCCCATGTGCTTACCGTCAATGGCGAGCAGATAGTCATTGTAACCTAATACATGGCTATGCCTTTAGTATGAAGTTTTACTTTGGCACAGACGAGTTGGATGTACGTAACTGGGCAGCTGACTACGGTGGACTCAAAGAACTTAAAGGTATACTAGAAGATCAATTTGATCATACATTGCTGGTAGCAGAAGATGATCCAGAACTAGCAACATTTAAACTATTGCAAGAAAAGAACATGGCCAAGCTGACTATTCTGCCGCGTTTAGGGTGTGAAGGGCTAGCTGACATGCTGTACAAGTATGTCAATGGTGTTTATATTCCCGACATGTGGGGAACAGCAGAAGCAGCGAGACTTTGGTGTTACAGAATCGAAGTACGTGAAACACAAAACAACATGGCGTTCCGAGAAGGGCATAGAGAATGGAATGAGGACTTGCTGGCATAATGAGCGATACTACTATTTCAATACTACTACCCACTAGAGGCAGAACTACACAACTTGATAAAAGCGTATCTAGTTTGATTAACTTAGCAGACAATCCCGCTGGCATACAATGGCTGTTTGGCTTCGACAAAGACGACCAAGAAAGTTTTTTATGGTTTCAAGAAAATGTATTACCCAAGATTGAAGAGTCAGGCGGAGTGTATACCTGTCTATCATTCCAGCCGTTGGGTTACATTAGATTGCACGAGTACGTGAATCGACTAGCGTCATATGCCACAGGCAACTGGTTTGTGTTTTGGAACGACGATGCTGTTATGAAAACACAAGGTTGGGATAAAGAAATTACTAGCCATACTGGTACTTTCTGTTTGCAGGCGTTCGACACACATAATAAGCACCCGTATAGTATCTTCCCAATTGTGCCTAAGGAGTGGTACAATCTAATCGGACATCTAAGCCAACATCAACTTAACGATGCGTGGCTTAGTCAAATTGCCTGGATGATGGATATTGTCAAACAAATACCAGTCGAAGTTGAACACGATCGATACGATCTAACTGGCAATAATAAAGATGCTACTTTTGCCAGTAGAATTATATACGAAGGAAATCCAGATGATCCTAGGGATTTTAATTATGTTGATAACCGCAAAGCTCGATTTGAAGAAGCAAATAAGATATCAGCACATCTTTTAGAGAAAGGCTATCCAATGGAGCATTGGAAAAATGTCTGCACTCACAAAGCCAATGTTTGGGAAAAAATGATTGCCGTCGATGTTAACGGGCATTTAAAACAATTCACAGCTTCTGTAGTGCCAGGTAACAACTGATGGAAAATAAAGTTCGAGTTGTATATATTACCGGATGCCTGGGATTCATTGGTGCCCATGTAACCAGACGCTGCCTTGAAAAAGGGTGGAGGGTAATTGGTGTTGACAGTATGACTTATGCCAGCAACTCTGTCTTTTTAGAAGAGTTCAATACCTATAAGAACTTTAAGTTTATACAGTCTGATATTAATGACTTAGATAGATTGTACGACTGTGACTATGTAATTAATCTAGCAGCAGAAACACATGTTGACAACAGCATTGTAGAAAGCGATAGTTTCCTACGCAGTAACGTTAACGGAGTGCATCACTTACTCAAACTTATTACACGCAAGGTTGGATTTCGTAAACCCATATTCTTGCACTTTAGTACAGATGAAGTCTACGGCGACATTGAATCTGGAAGTCATACCGAAACTGATTTACTAAAACCCAGCAATCCATATTCAGCTACCAAAGCAGCAGCTGACATGTTGGTATTGGCCTGGGCTAGAACTTTTAAAGTGCCGTATGTTATAGTTCGACCTACAAACAATTACGGTACAGGTCAGTATGTTGAAAAACTTATACCCAAGTCAGTGAAACACCTGACACTGGGTCGCCCGATTGATATACACGATCAAGGAAATCCTGTTCGTACTTGGCTAGCTGCAAAGGACACAGCAGAAGCTGTAATTACAATTATCAATGCCGGAGTTGAAAATGAAATATATAACATCAGCGGCAATACGGAATGTGCCAACAGAGAAGTAGTACAAAAGATTCTAGCATTGTATTATAAAAATTCTCGATCTAAATACAAAGAAGACTTTACCCAAACTTGGCAAAACTACATTACACAAGGTGCCAGAGCAGGTCAAGATGTTAGATACAGTATTGATGATTCAAAGTTAAAGGCATTAGGCTGGAAGCCCGCATGTAATTTTGATCGTGAACTGGAAGAAGTTGTTGAATGGTACAAGGAAAATTTCATATGGTAAAGAATTACCTAGTAGGATCTGTACGTCCGGTTAATAAAATATGGTATCCAAGACCCGACGGTGCCCTTCCTGACAATCCAGACAAAAACAGAAACTATGAATTATATTCTAAGTTATATAAAATTAGTAGGGCAAGTGCAAAAAAGTTTTTAGCAGGAACATGGGAAGAAGTTTTACATTCTGCACCCTGCTTAGATGCACGTATGTTTCAAATTGCTCAATGGTATCTAGTAAAAGAAATGTGGTTCCGAGAACCCTGCAATATTTTGTGCATGGGATCCGACACATTGTTTATCAAGCCCACTGAAGTATTTGATCGTTATAGAGAAATGCGTATGTTCAACTACAGCGATCCAAAATTTCATCCGGACTTTACCAGATACAATGACGGTAGTGGACATAACTTCAACGACGATATTAGATACTTCCCCAGTACAATGGATCCTGCGGTTTGGGATATAGGTGAACAGCACATGTCTGATTGGTTTACACATACTGAATCTAATTGGGCATGCGGACAACATATTAACAATCATATGCTGTGGTCCCAAGACTTGCCAGTTAAAGATTTATTGGATCCTAAAATGGCATGGCAAGCAGTCGGAGCAACAACAGAAGAAGCTGCTGCATGGAACAACTGTAACTTGGCAGATGCACATATTATGCATCTACATAGTAGCCGAGGAGTAGATAATAGACTGGACGTGATGCGGAATATAGCCCAACAAGTAGGAGTCGACTGTGCTGTGTAGATCCTGTGGTAAATCAACTAAAGAAGTAATGTGCCTGGATCGTGTACCACCAAATGTACAAGCATTATTGACCAAAGATCAGTTGGGATCGATTGCTCCAATACAGATGCGAGTATATCAATGTACCGGTTGTGGCTTAATTCAGGCCCCGCAACAGTTAAGCAACAACTATTACGATGATTACCTTATGTCCACTACTTTTAGTGTACAATTAAGGGATTACCTCGATGGACTAGTTGATGAGTTTGTCACTTCATTCCATTTAGAAAATGCACATGTTCTAGACGTGGGTTGTGGTGATGGTGCATTTATGTATCCGTTTCGAAAACGCAATATTTCAGTCGAAGGAATTGAACCCAGCGATAAAAGTCGTGCAGTATCAACTGCTGCTGGATTCACTGTGTATAGTGGGTATGTGTCGGCTGATACGGTTATACCAACAGGTCCATATGATGCTTTTGTTAGTAGACAAGTATTAGAGCATGTACACGACATAACTGATTTTCTAGCTGGAATCAAACGCCAACTTAAACCTGGTGCAGTTGGTATCATCGAAATCCCACGATTAGAAAAAGCACTTGATGATCGTAGATTTTATGACTTCTTCCCAGATCATTTAAACTATTTTATACTTGATACTCTGCGTACTACGTTAGAGATCAATGGGTTTGACGTCGTTGACCTACGAGCCACAATGGAAGACGAGTACAACGTGGCATTTGTACAGCTCAGAACGGAAGAAAACTTCTCTGCGGTTGTCAACAATATTAACAATCTAACACATCAAATTGAAGATCTATTCTGCAAATACAAACAAGAAGGTAAGACTACTGCTATCTGGGGAGCAGGTGCCAAAGGTTTGTCAATTTTAACAGCAATGGATGTGTCCAATGTTGACTGTGTAGTTGATAGTGATATAAACAAACAAGGATTCTATACACCAATTAGCGAATTCTTTATTGAAGATCCGGTTGCATTAGGACATGCCGATGTTGTAGTAATTACTGCTGTGGCATATCAAAATGTTATTCTGGATAAACTAAAAACAATCTATAAGAATTTTACAGGCGATGTATTTTTGATTAGAGCCAACGGTATTGAACAAGTTGAACTATGAAGATTTTTATAACAGGCACCACAGGATTTATAGGTCATAGTCTCAAAGACTTTTATCAAGGCAACAACGAAATCTTTGAATATGTTCGCGGCAGCGATCTATACACAGCAATCGAAGTAGCCAAACCTGATGTTATCATAAACTGTGCCGGAGAGATTTACAATGCCAGTGCCATGTACCGTACCAATGTTGATCTTGTTGAAGTCATACTAGAATGGATTAAACGTAATCCTGCTACTAAACTAATACAAATTGGTTCCAGTGCCGAATATGGACCGGTACACAGATCCACTAGAGAAACTGATCCAATCAATCCTGTAGATGTTTATCAAGCTACCAAAGGTGCGGCCACGTTACTGTGCCAAGGCTACGCAAGACAATTTGACCTGTCAGTTTCTATAGCCAGGGTGTATAGTGCTTACGGACATTATGAAAGACCACACAGATTATTTCCCAGACTGTATCGTGCGTTTTACAATAATGAACCAATGATGCTGTACAGCGGAGTACATGACTTTATCTACATTGATGATTTTGTACGTGGTATAGACATGTTGGTCAACACCAAAACAGAGCCTGGTGAGATAGTAAACTTCGGCAGCGGCGTGCAATCAACTAATTTGGAAATATTCGATCTTTGGACCAACATAACAGGCGTTGACAATCCGCCAGTTACTTACGAGAATCGGATGAATAAGAAGTTCGAAAGCGAAGTTTGGTGTTGCGATACTGGTTATTCTATGCTACAATACAACTACAAGCCGCTGTTTACACTGGAACAAGGTATCAAGGACTTTATAAAAAAATATGCATCCAATTGAACGTAGAATTTTTGATATCACATATCAGCAAAAACTCAGTCATTTGAGTAGTTGTCTAAGTGCATGGCCAATCATTCACGAGATATATGAAGAGAAACAAGAGGACGAAGTATTCATCCTCAGCAACGGTCATGCAGGGCTAGCTTTATACTGCGAACTAGAGGATCGCTACGATATTGATCCTGTTATGCTCTTACATAAACACGGTATTCACCCTGGCAAGGACTTGGCTAACAAATTGTACTGTTCAACAGGAAGTCTTGGATCTGGATTACCTATTGCAGTAGGTCATGCCTTGGCAGATCGTACAAAGAATGTGTACTGCATGATATCTGATGGCGAAGCAGCAGAAGGTAGCATTTGGGAAGCCTTGCGTTTTATCCATACTGCCAAACTTGACAACCTCAAAGTATATGCCAACATCAATGGTATGAGTGCATATGATTATCTTGATGTAGAATATTTAGAAACAAGATTAACAGCGTTCTTGCCCGCAATTAACATCAGGCGTTCAGAACCACATAAGTTTGAATTTGCAGAAGGACTGTTGACACACTACTATGTAATGAAGCCTGAGGACTACAAGACACTATGAGAAAAACCTGCATGGAGTTGTTGCTGACAGAAATGCACAACAATCAAGACATCTTCACACTAACAGCAGACTTGGGGTTCGGTCTATTGGATCAAGTACGTGATACATTTCCGGATAGATTCTACAATGTAGGTGCTGCTGAACAATTGATGATTGGTGCTGCGGTTGGCCTGGCAGAACAGAAGAAGATTCCTGTATGCTATTCAATGAGTAGTTTTATACTGTATCGTCCGTTTGAGTTTTTACGCAATTATGTCAATCACGAACGTATACCTGTCAAGTTAATCGGCAGTGGCAGAGACTATGATTACAGCCATGATGGTATGAGCCATTGGGCACACGACGACGAGCTGGTACTGTCTAGCTTGACTAATATTAAAATCTACAAACCAGAGAGCAATAACGAATTAAGACAGATATGGGCAGAATATCTGTACAGCGATGAACCTGCCTATCTAAATATAACAAGGAAAGTACAATGATAGTCGAAGCACATAGACAGTTTTACGACAGATTACGCCCGTACTACAAAGGCAATATGCTGATGATCGGTAACCAAGAAACAGACATGGGAGATCTAACTGCATTTTTTGGAGTGGACTCTTATAAAACATTAGATCCCGATGGTGGCGATTATCCTAGAGATCTGACAGCCGACCAGTCGGATCTTGAATGCCAATTTGATTGCGTAATGAATGTGGGCACATTAGAACACATCTGGGATATCCATACTGCATTTTGTAATGCTATCAAGATGGTAAAGATGGGCGGATTTTTTATTACAGCACACCCAGTTAACAACGCCAAAGGACATGGAATACACATTACCGAAGAATGGGCCATCATCTCCTTCTTAGAAAAAAATGGATTTGTACAACAGGATGCATTTATGACCGATGACTCCTTGCTACGTCCAAACTATCAAGGGATTGTAAACTTATGGGGTGCTTGGCAGAAAGTTGACCACATACGAGAAAATTTCCAAGTACCCTTACAAATTTACGAAAACAATCGATCGGTGAACAAATAACATGCTTCTTACCACAATCAACACAGCCAAGAACAACGTGATTGAAGTTGATTCATCTGACAAAGATATTATTGATCACTTTGCTGACACAGCTAATCATACCAAAGAAATTGTAGAACAACTGCATATTGAAGATTTTTACAATAAACTCTTTTCTGGCAAAGAAAATCTAGTGGTTTTAGACATTGGTGCAAATATTGGACTGTTTAGTTTGTACTTTCAGGATCAAGCCAAAGTAGTATATTCAGTTGAGCCAACCCCTAGCCACTTTAGTAAATTAAAGAGACTAACTGCCGGCTATCCTAAAATTACTCCGTTAAACATTGCGTTATCAAATCAGGATGCTGATATCGACTTTTTTATCTGTAGTGATAATACTACTATGAATTCAATTGCCACACGCAGCGATTCAGAATACACAGAAACAATCACAGTGAAAGGTTGTACAATTGCTACCTTGCTTGATGATTTAAAATTAGATCATGTGGACTTTATCAAATGTGACATTGAAGGCAGCGAGTTTGTTGCGTTAACTGATGAAACCATTGGTTCTGTAAAAGACAAAGTTGATTGCTGGTATGTAGAATGTCACAACAATGATAACTGCGGTACGTATGTAGATGTAGCCAATACATTGGGTGCTATTTTTAAGAAGCACGGCTACGAAACGATTGGCTTTACACAGGATGGGTTTGTAGCTAGACGCCCAACTGGCATTTCTGGTATGATCACTTTAAACATTTAATCAATACAACATGAAAAAAATATACTACACAGCCGAGCAGATAGAAGGTCAAGTATTAGAAATCCTTAGACAAATGCAACGGGACAACTGGCGGCCCGACTATATTGTTGGTCTAACAAGAGGCGGACTTGTTCCTGCTAACATGATTAGCCAATACTTGGGTGTGCCTATGCATGCCTTGCACGTTAGCCTACGTGACAACGAAAAAGACTGCGAAAGCAATTTATGGATGGCCGAAGATGCATACGGGCATTTGGCTGATCCAAAACGTATTCTTATTGTAGACGATATAAACGATTCAGGTGCTACACTAAACTGGATCAAGCGAGATTGGGAAGGTAACTGTTTACCACAAGAGGAAAAGTGGGACTCTATTTGGAATAACAGCACTCGTTTTGCTGTGTTGGTAGACAACCAAGATAGCCAGTTCCATGATATCAACTACTCTGCAGAAGAAATCAACAAGGCCGAAGAGGATTGCTGGATAATTTTTCCATGGGAGTGCTGGTGGCGTAGTTAACGAAAATCGCTTTCCCAAATTGACACAAGATTATATCCGGCATTTTTTATTTGTTCTTCTCGAATAAGAGTATCTTGGTACAGCAACCCAAATGTTTTTTGTTTAGGTGTCCTTGTATTAATTTTATTAGGATCAAATTTTTTAGGATTTCCGTGCCAGTAATCACCGTAAAATTCGTATACAGTTTTTGTTAAGGGATCATAACCATCAACAGTAAATCCAAGTTCTGCAATCTTAAATTGTTGAATTATTCGAGAATTATTTAATGAAGATATCCATCTTTTTTCAACTTTGCTTTTATGTACGCCACAAGATCTACATCCATATTTTAAATGACCCCACGGTAATTGCCTAAATATTCCGTGAGAAGGACAAATAATTTGTATTTTTGTATCAGAATTTTTATAATCAACTAATGAATAATTGTAAATATCTCCATGCACACATACTGCCTCAATGAGAAATTCTTCTGTTGTTTTTAACTTATTGTATAATCGGTTCTTACCTATATTTTCAATATTACATTTTGGACAACCTTTACCGATTAATTCTTTTTGAGCCATTCTGGACCAGGGTCCGTGTTTAACACACACTAACGTTATTTTGTTGTTCATTCCGGTATAATTAACTAATGACAAATCATAAGTTGTATTGTATAATGTACTTAGACGAGATTTAATAATTTCTGTAGTAATAATTTTCATATATTTATTTAGCAAGATTGGGAACAATGGTGGAAGAAAAATTGACTCAGGCAGAAAAATCTGCTACAATAGATGTATTGTGGAATGATAGTTTTCCTCCACTAAATCTTTGGAACTACCCTGCAAAGTGGGTAAGTGAAATATTCTATAAGGATAATGATGTTTGGCACCAACGAAATCGTAGGCAAGAAGTATTTTAAAGATGCTCCCGCCGATAGCTTGTTTGTTACAAGTATGTTCTTTACCCTACAGGGCGAGGGACCATATGCAGGTATGCCAGCCCTATTCATTCGGCTAGCCAAGTGCAATCTGGATTGTAGCTTTTGTGATACATTCTTTGACGACGGTGACTGGATGACTTACGATGAGATTGAAGCTAAAATGGATGCAACTATTCGATCATTCTGGACCGATAAAGGTCGACAAGCGCCGATATGGGCGGCCGTTGACGAAAGGTTAGGAACAGAACATAAGAAGTATCCTGGTGTTGTGTTGGTTATGACTGGTGGTGAACCCCTGATCCAGGAAAACATCAGCGAGTTTATGCGCCGGCAATTGCCCCTGTTCAGAGAAGTACAAGTGGAAAGCAATGGTATTCCTGATACAGTAGTACCCGAAGGTGTCACCTTAGTATGTAGTCCCAAGTGTGTGGAGAAGAATGGTGTTGCCATCAAGTACTACGCACCCAGCAAAACTATTTTAGATCGTGCAGACTGTCTAAAGTTTGTCATGAGTGCGGATCCCGACAGCCCGTACAGCAGTATCCCAGATTGGGCATTACAGTGGAAAGACAGTAATCCTGATAAAGAAATCTATGTTAGCCCCATGAATGTCTACAACAGTTTCCCACAACGGATCAAACTGTTACGTGCAGAGAAAGGTACTATTACTATGGAAGAGCGTAGTACTGTGGACGAGAAAATAAACTTCTTTGAACCCGGGTTATTGAATATGGAAGCTATTGCTAAGAATCACGAGTATGTTGGGCAATACTGTGTAGAAAACGGATTACGTATGAATATGCAGATGCATTTATTTGCTAATCTGGCCTAATGCCCATGGATACTCTTATGAATATTCGAGACGAAGCATGGGTTAGACCTTGGAAACTTCAGTTTGCCTGGCGGCCTCAGAGATGCTACGTATCAAATGAATTAATTTGGTTAACGTGGGGCTACTGTGGTAGATCACTTTATATTATTAATACGCCTGCAATATGGTTGACTAAAAATGAGTATCTGATAAGACGGTTAAAGGAAAATTAATATGTTCGACAAATTAAAAAATATGTTTAAGAAAGCAGAACCGCTAACGCCGGTTCCGGCCGAAGCTGTTAAACAGCTCAAGAAAGAACGTGCCAAGAAAGCAGAGCCAGCAAAGTCAGAAAAAGAATTGGCTACCGAACGTGGAGAACCATACATTGCTATGCTAGGTATGGATATTGATCCGGAGAATATACATTCTGGATCATTTGAGTTGGACTGGAATGACAAGTTCTTGGCTAACTTAATCCGTGCAGGGTATGTCGGCAAGACAGATGCAGATATTGTGGACCAATGGTTCCAGAATGTTTGTCGTCATGTTGTTATGGAAACATGGGAACAAGAGCAGGCAATGAATCCGCAACGATATACACGCAGCAGAGATATTGGTGGCGGCAGGACCGAAGTATCGTGATATTATATGTAAACGGTGATAGTCATACTGCCGGTGCAGAAGCAGCTACTTCTTATGCATTTGCAGAAGATGATCCACAATACAATTATTTAAAAAGATTGCCTCATCCAGATAATCTTAGAGTCAGCTGGGGTCGCAAATTGGCAGATATACTAAAAGCCAGTTTAACTTGCGGTGCTGAATCTGCAGCCAGCAATGCTCGAATTATGCGTACCACACGGCAGTGGTTGCTAGAGCATCCAACTGCATATCGCGATAGCTTGGTTATCATTCAATGGTCAACCTGGGAAAGGCAAGAGTGGTTAATTGACGGTGAATACTTTCAGGTCAATGCCAGCGGTATTGATATAGTACCTGAAAGTCATCAACAACGGTATAAAGAGTACATCGCCGGCATCAACTGGTACAATGTCTGTGTCAATGCCCACGAGGACATTTGGAATTTCCATCAGTCTCTTAATTTGATGGGCGTTAAACATATCTTCTTTAACGGTAACCATAGTTTTCAAGGTATGCAATCCCAAAAAGATTGGGGCACCAGCTATATCAAACCATACGATGCTGCTGGAACTTATCACGGGTGGCTAAGAAACAACGGTTTTGAAACGGTTTCTAAAGATTCCTGGCATTTCGGCGAAGATGCTCATAGCTTCTGGGCCAACTATATGTTACAATACATTATTGCTAATAAACTGATTTAGGCCACAATGAAATACTTACTGATAGATACAGCGAACATGTTTTTTCGTGCTCGGCACGTTGCATTTAGAGCAACCGACGAGTGGGAGAAAGTAGGGTATGCATTGCATATTACCTTGGCAGCAGTTAATAAAGTAGCACAGCGATTCGGTGCAGATCATGTTGTATTTGCCTTAGAAGGGCGTAGCTGGCGTAAGGATCATTATGCTCCTTACAAGCGTAATCGCAGCGATGCTCGTGCTGCACAAACAGAAAAAGAACAAGATGAAGATAAACTGTTCTGGGAAACGTTTGATAACTTGACTAAATACTTGCGTGAACAGACTAACTGTTCCGTTATCAGACACGAAAACGCCGAAGCCGACGATATTATTGCACGTTGGATTAGACTTCATTCCCAAGACCACCACACAATTATTTCTAGCGATACCGACTTCGTTCAACTTCTAGCCGACAATGTTGATCAATACAACGGTATCACTGATGAATTGCTAACTGTCAAGGGAATATTCGACGCCAAGGGTAAACAGGTAATTGACAAAAAAACCAAAGAGCCAAAAACTATCCCCGATCCCGAATGGCTATTGTTTGAAAAGTGTATGCGGGGCGATAGCTCGGACAATGTATTTTCAGCTTATCCCGGCGTGCGTGTTAAAGGTACAAAGAATAAGGTGGGATTGACAGAGGCATTTGCAGACAGATCCAAGCAAGGCTACGCATGGAATAACATTATGTTACAACGGTGGACTGACCATAATGGTTTAGAACATCGTGTATTAGATGATTACGAGCGTAACCGATTGCTAATTGATCTAAATGCACAGCCTGTTGAAATTAAATCAGCAGTCGATGAGGCAATTTGCACACAAATTTCCCACAAAGATATCGGACAAGTTGGTATTAGATTTATGAAGTTTTGCGGCAAATACGAGCTAGTTAAGGCCAGCGAATCTGCTGAGCAATACAGCCGTTGGTTGAATCAAACATATCAAGGAGTGTTAGATGATCATAGCTAAACCAGTAATCCCAAATCAGTTTTGGATTTTGAAAGACGGTGATATCAAAGTAGGGAACATCGAAGCAGGACCTGCAGGGTTCGAAGTTAAAATCAATAATCAGGTACAAAGTTTTAAAACACTTAACTCAATCAAGAAAGAAGTTGCTGTAGATTTTGAACCGTCAATTAGAAAAAAAGCAGTACCAGTTACCAATCAAGTACACGGATATTCTACAAGCAGCAAACCTTTTAATGCTATATACGACGTAAAGCACCAGGTACCATTATGGACAAAAGAAGATCGCAGTAAGAGTTGGTATGCAGCAGGATGGTATCGTATTAAGCAAGGGCGTGCTTGGGAAACAGTTTTTTGTCCCAAGTTGATTACACTACAACGGTATCCTTACAGCGGACCGTTTTTAAAAGAGGAGCAGGCAAATGGGCAGTAGTACTTCGAGTTCAGAATCAGTTGAGGTGTTCACACCTGGCTACCGTAAGTTAATTATACCTCTTAATGAAGGTAGAGAAATGAGTATTCGTTTTACTGAGCAAGAAGATGGCAATTGGGTAGCAGTTTTACCCACTAAT
>JGI24890J29729_1001126_pt1 | contig 12988 bp, 23 predicted proteins | sample FreactcultureFD7_FD_29729 | JGI IMG/M metagenome (IMG submission 29729)
ACTTCTGCCTTTCACTCTATAACTTGCTAGAGAGGAGAACCTACCACTCCCCTTGATTATTCCGAGTTCAATCCACCACGTTTGCCGTTCGCCCCTTTCGAACCGCATTTCACTCTTCTTCACTCAAACTACATCTTCAACCTTCTAAAACCTTCACCACTCTCACTCCCACTACCAGAATGAGTTCAACCACTTCACAATGGGGAGATTGGCCCGCCGTCAAAGTTCGCCAAACTTTTCTCGACTATTTCACTCGTACTCATTCTCACACTTTCGTCCCTTCCTCTTCGACGATCCCATACGAGGACCCTACCTTGTTATTCGCGAATGCCGGAATGAACCAATACAAGTCGATCTTCTTGGGAACTGTGGATCCTTCGAGTTCGTTCAGTAAATTGAAGAGGGCTTCAAATTCTCAGAAATGTATTAGGGCCGGAGGTAAACATAATGATCTAGACGATGTGGGCAAAGATACTTACCATCATACCTTCTTTGAAATGTTGGGAAATTGGTCCTTTGGTGATTACTTTAAAGTACACTCTCTACTACTTTCTCACTCGTTAGTAAAGTCAAGCTGATCAAGTTTGAGAGTTGATTATAGAGGGAAGCGACTGAAATGGCGTGGAAATTGTTAACCGAAGTGTATGGATTACCCAAAGATCGATTATATGTCAGTTACTTCGAGGGAGGGTTTGGGTTACCCGCAGATTTAGAAACGAAACAGTTTTGGTTGGGATTGGGTGTTCAAGAGGATCATATCATTCCTGGAAACGCTAAAGATAACTTTTGGGGTACGATTCTGCTTTCCTCTGACTTCATCCTTTCTATTTAGAAGCTGATGAAGGGAGTGTGAGTTTGTAGAGATGGGAGCTACTGGACCTTGTGGACCTTGTACTGAGATTCATTATGATCGTACCGGTGGAAGGAACGCCGCTCATTTAGTAAACATGGATGATCCCGATGTTCTCGAGGTAAAAAAAAGCTCTCTCTCTCTCTCTCTCTTGTCTTTGTTTGCTGTTTCTCTTTTTCATCAGCTGAATATACAGAGCCTTTTGATTTGACAGGTATGGAACGTCGTGTTTATTCAATACAATCGAGAATCCGACAACTCTTTGAAACCTCTCCCGGCTCAACACGTCGATACTGGAATGGGATTCGAACGACTCGTTTCAGTCCTCCAAGACAAACCTTCGAATTACGACACGGACGTATTCACTCCTTTGTTCGACAAGATTCAACAACTCACCAACGCGCGTCCTTACACTGGCAAACTTGGAAAGGACGACGTAGATGGGATCGATACCGCTTATCGAGTAGTCGCAGATCATGTCAGGACGTTGACGTTCGCGATTTGTGATGGTGGAGTACCGAGTAATGTTGGGAGGGGTTACGTCTTGAGAAGAGTGTTGAGGAGGGGTGCGAGGTACGTTAGGAAAAAGTTTGGAACTCCGATTGGAACCTTCTTTTCAAGTTTGGTCCCTACTTTGATCGATCAAATGGTAAGTAAAACGTATTTAACACTCTACTCTCCTCTCATCAGTTGAGTAACGTTCGGGAAAAGAAGACGAGCTGACACAGTTTATTTCGAATGATATTGATTCCTTGTGTAGGGAGGTTTCTTCCCCGAGATTACCAACAAGTATCAAGTTTTGAAAGAGATTCTCGATGAAGAAGAAGAATCTTTCTCTCGTACTCTCGATCGAGGAGAGAAACTCTTCGAACAATACGTTCAATCGGCGAAATCAACTTCATCGACTTCGTTATCGGGAGCAGAAGTTTGGAAGTTGTACGACACGTATGGGTTCCCAGTAGATTTGACCATGTTGATGGCGGAGGAAGCTGGGTTGACGATCAACCAACAAGAGTTTGAAGAGGCCATGGAGAAGAGTAAAGAGGCGAGTAAAGGAGTTGGAAAGAAAGGAGATGGTCAAACGGTTAGGTTGGACGTTCATGATATCGCCGCACTCGAGGCGAATGAAAACGTTCCCAAGACTGATGATTCATTCAAATTCGGTGCGTTCAAATCGACGCTTGAGTCATCCATCTGCGGAAAAAAATGACTGTGGTTCCTGTTCCTCGTACAGGTACTGGAAACGTCGATTCTCAAATCAAAGCCATTTACTACTCTTCCAACTTTTACAAGTCAACTTCCGAGCTCCCTTCTTCAACCGATTCCACTTCGTTCGGTATCATTCTCGACAAGACGAACTTCTATGCCGAATCGGGAGGACAAGAGTACGATACCGGACGTATCGTGATTGATGGAAAGAGTGATTTCGTAGTCGACAACGTTCAGGTGTTCAATGGTTACGTGTTACACATTGGACATTTGATCGAAGGAGAACTCAAAGTTGGGGATCAAGTAGTTTCAGGTTACGATGAGGTAACGTCTCTTTTCAAACTCTCTCGCCTCAATATCCATCCCTGATAGAGGTTTGACGCTGTACAGCTCCGACGCTGGCCACTACGAAACAATCACACTGGAACTCACATTCTCAACTACTGCCTCCGAGAAGTACTCGGCGACCACATTGATCAAAAAGGTTCCCTCGTAGCCCCTTCGAAACTTCGATTCGATTTCTCTCACAAATCTCCCATCTCCCCCTCGGACCTCGAACAAATCGAATCCCTCTCGAACGAATGGATCAAACGTAACGTCAAAGTCTACTCGAAAGAGATGGAGTTGAGCACGGCGCAAAAAATTCCCGGGTTGAGGGCAGTGTTTGGAGAGAGTTATCCGGATCCAGTTAGGGTCGTCACGTTGGAATTCAGTGTAGAGGAGATGGAGAGTGATATTGAGAACCCGAAATGGAGGAACACTTCGGTTGAATTCTGCGGTGGAACGTAAGCTCACTCTCTCTCTCTCTCTTCTCTCTCTTCTCTTTTTCGCTGTCTTTACTAAACTCCCTACTTTTGTATCGATTCAGTCACGTCGCAAAGACTGGAGATATTCGAGAATTCGTCATTATTGAAGAATCGGGTATCGCGAAAGGAATTCGACGTATCATTGCCATTACGGGGGAAGAAGCGCGACAAGCATCGATGGACGCCAACGAAGCCGATTCTAAATGGGAAAAAATCGTTTCTCTCACTTCGAGTGGTGAAAAGGAGAAAGGAATCAAACTTTTCGAAGTTGTACGCCCATCTTCTCATCTCTCCTTTTCCGCCTTTACCTCGCTAGTCGTTTTCGAGCTGAACGAGTGATTATTGATTGGGAGCAACACAACAGGAATTGAACAGTTTACAAATCTCGGTCGTTAGGAAAGATCGATTGAGAACGTTGGTTTCGAAAGAACGCAAATCATTGATCGATCAACAAAAACAAGTCGAAAAGGAACAATCTAAATTAGTTACCGAACTCGTTTCAAACTACTTCACCGAGAACCCAGATGCGAAATGTTTCGTCACCGAGGTGGAAATCGCTAAAGGAAACCCTAAAGTACGCCCCCCTTTCTTTCCTTCTCTCACTCTCTCTGTACGCAGCTGATAAATGACTTGTTGGGATGTATGATATAGATTATGCAACCTGGTATCACTACTGCCAAATCTCTCAATAAAGCAGTCTACTTCTTCTCGACTTCGGACGACAATTCGAAAGTCGCTCATTTGAACTCTGTACCCAAAGGGGAGATTGTCAAAGGTGGATTCAATGCAAAGACTTGGTTCGAACGAGTCGTGACCGTGTTGGGAGGGAAAGGAGGTGGAAAAGATGATGGTGCTCAAGGTTTTGGAACCGAGGTGGACAAAATTCAAGATGCGATCAAGGTTGCGAAAGAGGTTTATGAGAACAAGTAGAGGAGAATCGTTGAGGGGGTTTCGGATTGAGGCTTAATAGATCAACGGGGTTTCCAGTCATCGTGAGCGGGGAGAAAGAAAGGCGTAGAAATTCGAATTCATTCTGTTTTATCTAAGTATTCTTTCTTACAACAAGTTGAAACAGGAACAGAACGAGAGGTACCGCCGAGAGAACGAGAGCTAGAAGGCTTTACAACAAAAAGGAAAGAAAGGGTGGGGAGTTGCGAGTACAGAGAGAGACTCAATCGAATGTGTCTCTCGTTATTGCGTATCCATTTCTCCCTCTTCGACGCTCTCTTCAGCTTTCCGCTCCCCATCTCCTCCATCTCCCTTCTTCATTTCTCGTTCCTCTCCCTCTTCTTCCCCTTCTTCCCTCGCCTCTCCCATTTCTACATCTTCCTCTTCCTCTCCCTCTTTCTTCCCAGGTACAAACTCTCTCGCATTCGGATCGAGTTGCGCTCCTCCTTCTCCCATCGTATTGAGTTGTGAATCCTCCGGTTCCGGTTCCGCATCATTATCATCATCCAAAGCTCTCCTTCTTTCTTGTTCAGCTTTCTCATCCCTACACTCTCAAACCTCAATCAATAAAGTAACTTNAAAAATGAAAGAGAGAGAGGAAGAGAGAAAGCGTTTTACCTGATTGCTTCTTGCATAGTTTCGAGTGATTGGACAATCGAATCGAAATTATCTTTCCTCGTTGACCAAGTTTGACTATAATTCTCTTCCTCCATCTTCAACAAACTGATATCGTCCAACAATTTCTTCTGACTCCTGTTTTCTCCCCCCCCCTCTCAAACAAATCAGTCATTCGATCTCTAATCTTGAGACTGAAAGAGGGAAAGAGGGAAAGATTAAGGCGTACTCGATACCTTTTTCACGATCTGGTAATTTTCCAATGATCTTAGACAAATGATCATACTCTATCCTCCTACTCCTCTCTCCCTTCGCAGCAATCAATCTCTTTTTCAACTCTTCTATCTTGGACCTAGTTTCCTCGCTCGCTTGATCTGAAAACACACTCGGTATTTTAGTCCTCTCCGTGCTTTATCACTCATTCAGGGGGTAGAAAAGAGAAAGAGAGGAGAGGTTACCTACCTATTGATAGTTGTTCAGAATGATAATTGTCAATCTCGAAAGTGGTCATGTTGCGAATTTTTTCACATTTCGACAAGTGAGTAGAGAGTTGATCTAACGAGATGTTGAAAGTCGTATGAGATGCTTCACTGTAGATCCTCTTACTTCATCCTATCAGCTCTCTTTTGAAAGGGAGAGGTAGAGAGAGGTGGAAAGGACGTTACAGTTGATCCCCTTTGAAAGTTGGTTTCAATAACGAGTAGAACTCTTTGATTGATTTCCTACGAGTAAGTCAAAGAGAGGGGATCAGCACACAGGTTCAAGAGGGAGTAGGAGAGGGAAGAGGGAGGGTTACTTTAGAGATTTAGTATCGGATTGGGCCCGGTTCTCTGCCAAAACTCTCAAGGCTGTGGAATGGAACGAGTCAGTATAACTAGAAGTAGGAGTAAGATAGAGTTCATGCTCACCTTCTGTGTCCATTCGAGAAGTTGAAAGTGATCAGTTGTTGATCAACCTTGATGACAACTCTCTCTCTCTCTTTCTTCCCACTACGTCTGCTCGCTCTGAACTCACAGCTCGTCTCCTAGAGAGCTCTACGCTACATGTCCCACTCTATTCCCCTCCTTCTCTTCTCGACTCTCTCCCTCCTCCTCCTCCTTCCCTCAACTTTCGCCTTCTCTCCTGTTCCCCCCTCTCCAATCCCACTACTAGGTCACAACCTCCTCTGTGTATCAACAACATTCTGCCTCGCTTGTCCTCCTTCAGAAGTAAAGTTCCCCCCCACTCCCCTTACTCTCTCAAAGAGGTCGAAAACTAATCTCTCTCTAATTCTTGAGTGATGTAGATGCAGAGTCAAGTATGTAAATTATGGGGTAATAGGAGACAATTATCATGTTCCACAACGGGGACTACGAGGGGTACTGGTACGAGGGAAAAGGAGGAAATTCCACAAGATCCAGATCGACAATCCTTCTCTCGCTCTCACTCTACAACAACCCCTCAATCAGAATCGACTTTTTATTCTTACGAACCCAGTGAAACTGCACTTGGAGAGGAAGAGGAAGGAGAATTGAGGGAAGAGATGGTTGGGTTGTCGAACGAGGATAAAGCGGTTAGAGAAGAGGAATTGAGGGAAGCTGTTAATGCTGAACGACAAAGACGGATACGACGACGCTCTCCAGCAGATTTCGGGGAGGAGGAAGAAGAAGAAGTGTTGATATGGGAAGCATGTCCTCGAATCGTCAAAAAAGAACAATCGGATTATTTCGAATTCCTCGTAAGGAAGCAACCCCCTCGCTTTTCCCCCCTCCCCTTTCTTCTCTTTCTGGGAGAGCGAGCTGATGTGTGAGTGGGTGAGTGAGTAGTTGTGTAATTTGTTCTTTGGATTGAGTGGGTTAGGCGTCTTGTTGTACAGGCAGAGGTTGTTGGCAGGTAGACAGTTTGGGAAATTGGCAGCTAGGATCATGCAGACTGAGATACGCTGAATTATTGTTTTCAGGGAGGTCGGGAAAAGGGTGTGTTGTAACGATTTTTTTCTCTTTTTCAGATTTCAAAAGGGTCGCTTGGGATGACGGGTCAAGAGCCCCGGAAAGCGAGACGAGAATGAGCAGATACCAAGTGATCTCGTGGCAGGATAGGGGGGATTCCCGTCGTTCTGAGAACGTCTGAAAAGATTCGTCCGTCAAAACAATTCGGGTTCACTTTATCGAGCTCGAACACGGACGGCACCATCTGGACGCTCTCAACGCTCTCACCAGGTGATACCATCACATCTCGCTGAAGACACGATTCTGTATTCCGAAAGAAGGAAAGCGAACAAAGTAAAGAAGTGAAGAACAAAGAGAGAAGAAGCACACAAGGTTTATGACAGAAGTAGAGCTGTAAGAGAGAGAGGGGAGAGTTGTGTAAGAGTAGGACATATACATATAAAAGAGTGAGACAGATGAGGGGGAGTAAAAAGGGAGAGAGCAAGAGACAGGTAAAGAGGAAGGAAACAGTAAGGTTCCTATAACCGTTGTCTCTCTTTAGACGTGATCAACCTCTGCCTTCTCCTTGTGTTCAGCCATACCCGTGTTCTTGGGAGCAGCGTTGTAAGCGTCCCTGTCGTCGTCGTGCATGTTTTCGGCGAGGATTTGTTTCCTGAACGTGTTGGACTTTCGGATCGACGAGTTGCGGTAGAGGATATCGACTTGTTCGAGAGAGAGACCTTTGGTTTCGGGAATACAGAAGAAGGTGAAAAGGAAACAGAGGACACAACATCCTCCCCAGATCCCTGTCAAGTCAAAGAATACGGAAGAGTCAGTCAAGGTGTTCGGAGAGAGCGATAGAAAAAGGAGAAGGGTTCTTACAGAACACGTTTGATTGTAGACCAGCAGAACCGGGGACGTCGTCGACGAGGTAAGGGGTAGCGTAACCGATCGCGAAATTGAGGAGCCAGTTCGAAGCGGTCGACATTGACATTTGTTTCGCACGAGTCGAGGTAGGGTAGATCTCCGAAGTGACGACCCATGCGAGAGGTCCCCAAGTAGCAGCGAAATGAGCGACTACAAATCAAAAAAGTTTTGTTAGCGAAAAGTCGTTTTTCGAAAAGAAAAAAAAGATGAGGCTTTTGGCTTACTGAAGATACAAACGAAAGCGATCAATACTTTTTGTCCGGCTTGGTTATTGGCATCGACTGCTACACCGACTGCGGCAACGATTAACTAGAAATCAAACAAGAAGGTGAGCATCACAGAGAGAGGAAGAGCGAGTCAATGGACTTGTGTGCGCGTACTTGAGAAATGGCCATTCCTGCGGCACCGTAAAGGAGGAGAGCTCGTCGTCCGAGTTTGTCGACTGCGAGATGTCAAAGTCACATCAGCTCTGAAAACGCTGAAAGAGGATGAGGGAGTGCGAGACTCACCTGCCCAGATACCGGGAACGGTGGCTCCTACGTTGACAACGTTGGTAGCGATTGTAATGATGAAAGGGTTCGTGATTCCAGAGTTCTTGAAGAATTGAGTTCTGTAGGAATGTACATCGTCAGCTCGAACTCTACGGGGAGAGAGAGAGAGAGTGACATACCCGTAGTAGAAGATAAAGTTGATTCCGGTGAGTTGTTGAAGAGCTTGAAGTCCGATACCAGTCCAAGTACGAAGAGCGTTTCGTCCAGGTCCCGAACGGAAACAGTCGATGTAGGAGGTAGAACCGACAGAACGTTCGTGGTGCAAGTTGGCGGCAATCTCGGCGAGCTCCTCGTTGACTTGTTGCGAGTCGGGGTCGTTTCGGAGAACTCGAGCGAGGGATCTTCGAGCTTGTTCATCTCGACCTTTCATGAGTAGGTATCGAGGAGATTCGGGTAAGATGGCTAGACCGATGATAAGAATCGCTCCCCACTATCATTCACAAGAGAGATCGAGTTCAGTTGAGGTTAGGATATCGCAGGAGAGGGAGGACGAACGATGAATTGCAAACCGATAGGGATCTGGTAAGATGCTTTCGAAGCTTTGTCCTTGGTACCGTTGACGACGATCGCAGCGATAAGCAGACCGATAGTGATCATCCATTGGTAACAGGCGACGAGACCTCCTCTAATCGATTTGGGAGCGCATTCGGCTTGGTACATCGGTACTAAGCAGGAAGTTCCTCCTACTCCGAGACCAGCGAATACACGACCGACGACGAAAGTGGGAATAGTCACAGCAGCAGTTTGACAGGCAACACCGATGAAGACTGTTTCGAATTTTGTCGTTTTTCGAATGTCAGTCAGAGTGAAACTTCAGAAGGGAGCTGAACTTACAGAGCATAAGGTAAGCAATGATACCGTATCGACGACCGAGTGTGTCACCGACGGGGTAAGCGCAGAGGGCACTGCAATTCGAGGAAGGAGAAAACGAAGGGTCAGTCTCAATTTCCTGAAAGAGGTTTGCCGTAGTGCTCAGAGCCCAAGATGCTCGGATCAGGTCGAATGAGAGGTGCAGCTTACCCAACGAAAGTACCGGCAGACAAAATCGAAGTTACGAGGGAATTCGTTCCCGAGGAAATCGCATAAGATCCGTTCGGTTGCAAGTCACCAAAGATTTCCAACCACGCAGGCATCTCCTTTACTCCCGAAATGTATCCAGTGTCGTAACCGTAACTATCGATCGAAGGAAGAAAGCGAAGGTCAGACGATGAAAACGGCACGAAGGGGTTTGAATCGAAACCTTACAGGAAACCACCGAATGCTGCGAATGCTGCCATTCCTACAGCCATTGGACTGATCTTGGCGGCGACTGGCGGCACCATCTTTGAAGTAGGGGTTGTTGTTGTGTCGTTGAGCGGTTGAAGAAGAATGAAAAACCGAGGGTAGGCTAGACAGAGGGATGAAGGAGGATCGCGAGGATTCTGTATTCTACTTGACTTGATAAAAGGAGTAGCGTCGAGTCGAAGGCGAAAGTGAGCGGGAAGAGAAGGAAGAAGAAGAAGGGGAAGAAAGGATGGGGCAACACCTTCTGATTGAGACTGCGAATTTCCGGAGCCTCAATTGAACCACCCACCCCACTTTTAAAAAACATCATCGATTCTAAATTCGGGCGAGAAGACCACCCAAAATGACTCTATCTCGTCTTTAGCGCACAAAGATAGACGAGCGGTCTTTAACCGGTTCCTTTGAACGCTTCACCTCTTCATCTCTGACTGCTCTTTATGTTCACCTGGAGAGAGAGGGCTCACTTTCATCGGATATGAAACGGGTGAGAAACGAATGAGCTATATTTAGGTTTCGCTCGCATCGATTTCGGATTAGGGAAATGAATTGGATTCGTTAGGAAAAAGAAATCCGTCATCTCCCACTCTTGAGACTTCTGCACTTCCGACAGAGCGTCTCGAAGGTCTTGTTCGAGCTGGATTCTGCGTCTCGCCTCCTCCGCCTCGCTGAACGGGGGACGCCTCGAACAGCCCACTTTGACGAGGGCAAGACTCAATATCGACGTTGAGAGGAGGCTGTGAGATGGCTGAGAGCGGCATACGACCAGAGTCAACAGCGGTAGAAAAGAGGAGAGTATACTCGCGAAACAGGCGAATGCGAAGTGCTTGTCTATTTATTAGCGTTGAGCCTCCACGCATACGATCGTCCGCTAGTCAGCATGTGGTCTCGCTCCGTGTCCCTCTCGGATAGCGAAGAAACTCGCGTGGACTGGTCGAAACATTTCTTCGCAGTCGCTTTGACCCATCAAATTTTGAACTCGGCAGAATCGTTTCTCCTCCCACTTTGGACGGCTACAATCTGATCTCTTTGATCGATAGACCACGTCTCGCTGCAGCCCGTAAGAATCGACTCGGCAAAATTCACTCCGAACGAATGTTTCGATCTCGTAAACTGATTCTCATTTACGGATCAAGCAGTCACTCGTCTCCCGAAGCGAGCAAAGACATATACCCTCCGTGGAAAACCAGAGTGAACAATGAAAAGTAAAAGAATGCGAAACATTTTCGTTACAGACGTCTTTCACCGATTACTGATTCAAGCTGGTCTCTTACTTCGTTTCAATTCCTTTCACACCTTCAGTCAGACGAGAGAGGTGGATTCATGACGACCGCTCTCTCGGGTTCGTCTCCCTTTGGACCTTTGCTGTAGGTGATGACAGCGTTCTCCTTGAACTTGATTCGTTCTCCATCGCGGAAATAGGTCCAAGTCCACTCAACTTCGGCCGTCGGGTTCCAAACGAGAGTCTGAAGTGCAGGAAGGGTTCTAGCAGCGGCACCGAACCTTTTGACGTAGAGGGGTCGAACTCCATCGAGATCTTGTCCTGCGATTTCAAGCGGTTGTCGGTACAGAATGTATCGTAAGTGCGAAAGACAACTCACGAATTCGACTACGAACCTCTTGATTGACTGAAGTACCGTTAAGATAGAGAATGAGGAAGTTCTTCATCTCCTCTGTTCTGATCGATTTCCCGTCGTGAGCAAACATTTGTGAGCCTTCGACTTGTCCAACTCTCGAATCCCAAGGATGATTGAGGGTAAGGTGTGCGAGCTTTGGAAGCTGAGAGAGAACCGTGAAGTAAGCGGGCTATCTTGTAGGAGAGGCGTCAGTCGAGAGCAAAGTAAAAGTAGGGAAGAGAAATTCACAGGGTCAGCTTCCAATCTTCCCTGAAAGTCGAATTCCGTGAGATTGAGACAAGTCTTGGCGAGTTTGTCGAAATGACCAGGACGTAGAGGTTTCTCGGTGTCGAACAAGATGCGAAGAGTGCGAAGACTGAGAGCTGAGCAAAAGTCGGGAGCCTTGACGAAATCAGCGAGGTCGATCGGAGTGATACCGTTCAGGTAGGCGCTGACAAGGCGAGATCGTCAGATGTGTCAGATGATCGGCGAGCGAGAGCGGGGGAGGGAGAGCATACTGTTCGAGAGTAGCACCGGCAGTGAGTGAAGAGAGAAAGACTGGATATCGTTTTGTACAGTCTTGGAAGAAGACGTTGCTGCGAACGTGAGGAGGTTCAGTCTTGAGGAGGAGAAGAGTCAGTGGAGGTGGATTCACTCACAGTCTCTTCAGAAGTGGACGAGCTGGAGCGAGCATCTCAGCCTCGGGTTTCCTCAGGATAGCGAGAGCCAAGTGAGAAAGGTTAGGGGTAGCCTCGAGCAGCTCCTTCAAGAGTTTCGGAGTGAAGTGAGCGTTCTCGATATTGAGTCTTTTGAGGGAGGGTAGAGAGATCGGTTGCAAAACCCTTTTCGATTGACGAACGGCGACTTCCCACCAATCTTTCCCAAAGTCTTCACACGTTCCCAAGGAGGCACATCGAGATAAAGTACTTGTAGATTGTCTCGAGCCTTCACGAGAAGCTCCGCGATTCCCTCGATGACACTTCGACGGAACTTGACGACGGAGGGTCGACCGTTCGGTTTCGAAGAATCTTCTGAGGGAAGTGAACGAGGCGAAACTTCGAGGCAATCGGGCACTTTGATTCCTTCGCGATAAAGCTGGAGTTCGAGCGAGACGATTTTCGGTGCGAGGGCGATCAAACTCGTGAAAGATTCAGCTCCTCCATAACACATATTGATAAGGTTGAGATTCGGGAGTTGACGTAGGGTTGAGAGGAAGATTTGATGAATCGGGAGAGTAGATGCGTGAGTGTACTTGCGAAGCGAAACCATGCGCTGTGGCAAGCGAGCGTTGTGAGCGTTGAATCGATCGAAAGGGGAAAGCGGGCCTCCGCGAGCGTACCTCGAGGCATTCGTTAGCTTTGTGGAAGCTTTCAGGGAAGAAGTCCCAGAGTGAGACGTGTCTGACCAAAAAAAGGGGTCAGTAAAACGGCGAAGCAGAATGCAGAAAGTTAGACGTAGACTGACTGCGCCGTCGCAAACACTCGATTATCTGATGCCAACACCCACTCCATCTTCTTCTGATAGCTTCGGGTCCTTGATTTAGCGGGTTCACCGAGTTTGATGGTGCGAAAGACGAATGAGAAGAGCAAGTTTCGTAATTGACGGTTGCAGGAACTGAGATTGATGATTGCCTTGTAAGTCGTTCCATCGAGATCAACTTTACTAATCATTCCCCTTGTGCAGAAGCTGTCGTCCCCTTCGACAGGGAGAAAGTCTGAGATGTTGTCAAAACTAAAGAGAGAGTATCGTCAGTCGAGGCAAGCGGGACGAGAGGAACAGATGAGCACGTACAGGTAGAGAGGAAGACTCTGTATGGAAGTCATCCTGAGTCGTAGTGAGTTCAGAGCAGAATGAGAAGTGAAGGGAAAGAGAGAGAAAGAGAGAAACTCGAGACTCGCTTTCCACCTCGACGACGACAACGTATGAATAAGCTAGATTTCAGGGGCGTGTATTATATCATACGCTACACGGTCTCGCATCCTCGAGAGAACCACAGTGAGTAGCGAGTAATCCCCCTATGTTTCCTTCGTTCTCCTCTTTCTCTCTTTCGCAATCTTCCTCCCTCTCAAGATACGCCGAGAAGGGCTTCCAATCACTCAAGGACCATCTCACAAGACTCACTAGCATAGTAGAACCTCGCCCCTCTCTCTCTACGACTTTCTAATTCTATTACTCCGATCGTCCTCATCTCGAATCAACTCGAACTCCATCGACAACACCTCTGTCGGCTTGACAAGATACTCACAACCTACCGCATAGCTACAGCTACATTCCAAGC
>JGI24890J29729_1001127_pt1 | contig 12982 bp, 25 predicted proteins | sample FreactcultureFD7_FD_29729 | JGI IMG/M metagenome (IMG submission 29729)
CCGACACCCAGTAATTGCAACAATTTCGCCCGGAGTCAAACTGACCGGGGGGGGTTCGGTCGGAATAACCGGGGAGGGTTAAAGGGTGCCCTGTTTACGTAATAGAGACAATTCCACCCTGACGCGGACCGTCTTTGATGGCAATCAGATTGGCATTCACATAGGGAATGTTGTGTTGCTGGTGCCAGTCGTTCGGGAAGAAGGTCACGAGACGACTCACTTGGAAGCGGCACGTAATCTGGGGCACGAAGTTGGCATAGTTGCGTTCCGTGAAGTACCAGAAGCTGTTCTCGTTGTAGAACGCCACGTGGGTGGGGTCTTGGAATGCACCACGACCGTCCGTGCTGGGAGTCAAGGAGAGCAGGATGCCACCGTGTGCGAGCACTCGGTAGAGCTCGTTGAATAATGTCACCTTGTCGGGGACGTGCTCGAGGAAGTCACAAGCTCGAATGACGCCGACCGAGTTATCGGGCAGCGGGATGCCCTTCGTCACATCAGTGACGATGTCGACGCCTGGCCGCTCGTACTGATCCACACCGACGTACTGCGGATGCTTGTTATGCGCTGCACCAAGATCAAGAGCGAGCAGGCCTTCGCGCTTTGCCCACGCCAGCGCATTGCCTTCGACGTAGGAGTCATACAGGGCAACCGTGTCGGTTTGGATCGCCTGGTTGATCATTGGATCGGACTGGGTATTCCTTGAGTGGACCCGCTGAAGGTAGAGGCACTGGTCGATGAGGTGGAACGCCGTGTGCTGGAACAGTCGGCACATCAGGTCTTGGTCATCGAGCACCGTCAGCTCAGGGTTGTATTCACCAGCTGCGTCGTAGGTGGTTTTGCGAAAGGCTCGAAGGTGGTTCGGTGCGTACCAGATGTAGGAGACGTTTTGCGGATACGGCAGCATGGCGTCGCACTGCAGGTAGGTCACCCCATCGACGTCAACTTCGCGATACGTCCAACCGTGTGCTGCATTGAACCGCACATCGTTGCGAGAACCATCCTCGTTAATCTGGGCGAACTGACTGAAGATGAATCCAATCTCTGGATTGGCATCGAACGCCTTCACGACCTCTTCGAGCGCACGTGTTGCCAAGAGGTCGTCGTGGTCGAGTTCCACCAAGATCTCGCCGCGAGTCTGATCGCAGGCATACCGCTTTGCCGCTCCCACGCCAGTTAGGTCGTTGTTCTGAAACACGCGAACCCGAGGGTCAGCAACTGGCGGACGCCAATTGGCTCCGTTGTTCATGACGACTACCCATTCCCAGTCAGTAAACGTCTGCGCCACGAGCGCATCGAAACACTCGTTGAGAAACGTTGGACGATGGCTCGGCGTGAAAACGCTAATTCGTGTCATGTCGGGAAATCCGTGCTCGAGATTACGCGACCTTGTAACCGCCGGCGGGCAATCTCGGCAAGCGGGTCGGCGGTCATTGCTGCGCAGCTGTCGCAATACCAGCCTCGACGATTGGCTTGATTGTGGGCAATCGAGGCCTTTACCATTTCTGCCCTGGTGCCGATAAATCGGCAACTCTTCCCTCGACACGTTTCCATGTGCATTGGGTCGCTGAAATGCCCGGAGCCTCGCTGCATCACTTACCTCTATTCTCCTTCTGCAACGGCATACGGCACCTTCGCTTCTGGTGGCACGAAACTTATGTCATGGATCCGCAGCTCATTGGCGTACATCGCCGAGTCGGCGGCCGCTTCACGCTTGGCGGCAATCCACCGTTGCCGCTCCTCGTCAGTCTTGAAACGTTTGGTCACGCGTGTCCTCCATGAGTTGGTGGTAGCACTCCCAGCACATGCAACGAAACTTAGGGTCGTGTTCATGATTAACGTGATGCACGTTCACGACACCTCGCTTGATCTTCCTCGAGCACTTAACGCACTTCCGCCAATTTCGCCATTCGTACCCAGTAAAACCAATGATGGGTTTTTCGTCGGTGGTCATTTGCTCGCCGTGGTGATCGGTTGACCGTACAGTGCCACTTCTACCTCGCTCAGTTCATGGCGAGCTCGTCGAAAGTCGAGCTCGGTTGTGTGACCTTGTTTTAGCACACTGTCCATTCCACCAACGGTGACGGTTAACGCTCCAACCTTCTCGAAGGCCTCTTGAGCCATTTGGGAGCTCATTCCGCTCGCGACGTAGTGCCATTGGTCGTGCGCAGAACCACAAAGGGGTCCGCAGGTATACCGGTACCACTGGGGTCCTCGAAGTTCTACCTTGGGCATCCGATGCTTGATTCGCCACGACCCGGGTCCCTCTCCGAGGTCTCGACGAGCGAGCGAGGACTGTCGAACAATGATTCCATCGGTGTCGACGTGGATAGGGGCAACGTAGTCACCGTAAAGTCCCTCAAGGAGCATCCGAATTCGAACCCTTGAGGTCGTTTCTGCCGCAACGTGGGCGGTATTGGCCTGCGGCATCTTCTTTGCGCCTCTAGCGACCATTACCGGAACCTCTCCAAGGTCATCAGACCATCGAATCACGCCACGATCGTCACCGGTCATGCCGAACATGCCCCAAAGCGAGTTTGAGACCGCTTTAATGAGTTTCTCGGCTCCTGGGGTCACTTCTGCTCGTCCATTGCGCACGAGATCCCACCAACCTTCGAATGGGTTGACCAGTCGATTCGGAGCCCAGCACCGCTGTACCTTGACGGTGCAACCGAGATCTCGAGCTGCGGCCAACTCTCCCCACGTCCACGTTCCGGTGAGTACGCCGGTCTGAAATTGAATCATGTCCTCGGCAATGCGCACCGGCAGTGGAGCATAAGGCATCTGGGAATCGACGAACACTGTTGCTTGAGCAAGGCCCGGCATGGTGGGGTCGAGGGTTGTCGCTTTATCCACCTCTCGGAGTGTTGCAGCGTAGGGCCGGGAACTCATCGAATGAGGATAGGCCGAGGAGATATCGAGCGAAACGTAGCCCGAATACGTCTTGGGGGTGCCGGCCTCTTGGCGGCCACCGTAGAATGCTGCCCGGCCAACCTTCGCATCAAACGCAAACTCGACACCCTCGGAGAGGGTAGATCGCCAGAGGTTCCACGCCATCGACGAGATCGCACCGGGAGAAACTCCCTGATTAGCAAGCCACTCCAACCCTCCGAGAAGGTCGGAATACATTTCTAAAGGTGTGCCGTTCCCATCCAATACCCTCCGTAATGACCGGACCTTCACCTTCGTACCGTCGAGAGTCATAGCCGTTGCTCTACCCCTCCATACTTCGGCCTGCCACGACTTGGAGCCAGTGGTGTAAAGGAGACCCCGAAGTCCACCAGGCACGTAGAGAACGTGGTCCTCTAGCTCTTTGAGTTTGTCGTAGCACCGGCCTCGACCGTGAACAACCTGCTCCCCCGCCATCGTCACAATGGTCATGGCATTCCAACTTGGGAAGATAAGACCCACCTTCCTCGGGGTGTACCTCTTTATTGGCTCAACTCTCACGGATAAACCTTTCGGCACACCGCCGACAATGCACAACAACCGGCGGGGTGCCACGGTACACCGCAACATGATTGAGGTGGACAATCTTTAACGCGTCGACAATGGGCACCTCGAGCAAGGTGCCGCAGTCATGGCAAAGATACAACAACGTCTTAGGCAGGGTTTTCCTACTCACCGCCATAACTCCGGTCAAAGTCCTCGAATACGTCCTCAACGGACCGACCTGTTTGACGCTGCTTTGACCGCTTGGTGTTCACGGTCTCTACAAAATCTATGACCTCTCGAGCACCAGATCCGGGTCCCCCGCCTCCTGGGATGTCAATAGTGATCGGATAAGCCCGGCCCTTCGGTTGCACCGTCATCGTCCACGGCTCCCCATCGGGTCGAGGAGTGAACGTTACGGACTTCCACCGGGTTGGGTCTGGCAACTGGCTCAATGCAGCTGCAACGTCGAGGCTCATATCTCGTGGAATCCATGCCGGCCGAACAAAAGTGCTCTCCAATGCCTGTAGGTCTTTCATCGTCGGGGCTTGGAGAACTTTGCTTACGACTTGAGGAGACGGTGCCCCCTTGCGCGGCTTCGGGGCTTTNCCTCGAGCCTTGCGCAAGTCGGCACCGTCCTCCCATTGTCGCTGTGTGATGCCCTGACGCTCAAGACGCGTCCGGTAGGACTTCGACAAATTGCGATAGCCAAACCGGANTTGTCCCTTGTGTGGCGGCATTAAATCAACCCTTCTCGTTCGGCCTTGGCTCTTACGATGTTCTCACGCATACGCGTCTGGGAAGTTCCCCAGAGCTCGGCGAGTTGGGTTTGGCTCATTCCCGCTTCATAGGCAACGAGGATGGCCCGGCGCGCATCACGCCGGGCCTCCTCAAGCATTAACTCAATCTTTACGATTGAGTATTTGGCTCTGGTCACCTTGTCGCGGGCAGTGGTAAGACTGCTCCGCGGCATGGCTAGAACCCTGCGGTCTCAGCGTTGTCCGAGTGACGGTCAACGAGGTTGATTGGGTAGTAGCCATTGGCGGTCTTGCGCGTCGACTCCTCGAACGCCACCCACCGAGGCAAGGCACCAAGTTCGTCGAGTTTGAGCAACTTGACGATGCCATCGGTCACGCCGACCGAAACCGAGAAGGTCTCGCCGTTGGAATCCGACGCCTTGACGATGAGGTAGATGCCAACACCGCCCTCAAAGTCGCTCGAGCGAACACCCTCGATTGCCGTGACGAGAATGGAGCGGCCAAGGATGTCCTTAACCTTCACCAGCTCGCCGCCGCCAAAGATGTCCTCAACACTCGTGGCCGATGCAATGCGGTCCACAATGTCGCCCTCGGTGATTCCCGAGTCGATGATGAGACGCTTGCCGGCCTTTGCTGCTGCTGCCACGTCCGCAGACGTAACCGAATTGCCGCCACCAGAAATGACGACGCTGTTGCTGCTCATAGGGTACCCTCCTGGGTATCGGCCTCGAGGACTTGTTCCTCGAGGTTGTTTGCTTCCACCGATTGTTCGGCAGACCTTCCTCGTACAACCTCTTCCCAGGTTGTTGCAAGTTCGATGTTTGCGGTCAACTCGTGACCATAGAAATCTGTGAAATGAAACATGGGGTCATTGTCCCCATAGGTCTTTGCGAGCCAACGAATCAGCCGGCCATATCGTGCGCACCGGTTGGCAAGCTTGTTGATCTCTTCGACGACCTCGGCCATTGTGAAGTCACTCATAGCAACTCACCGCAGACAGGCTCGGGACGTGGTGTTTCGAACCGTCGACAACTGCACTTTGCAATAGTGCACGATGATTGATTGGGCAATCCGTGAAACCAGCGGATATGACCGCAATGGCATTGTTCTGCTTGCTTGTTCGTCATAGCCGGTACTGGGCTCCCATTGGGTCGGGAATAAGGCCGTAGCGGCTCAAGTGATTCTCAAGGATACGTAAAGCCATTTGCACCCCGAATGGTGCCGGGGCACGGTAGCCGCAGCTGCACTCCACTGCAAAGATATGGGCCTCTCCCTCAACAACGATGGCATCGTGACNTTGGTGGCCCATGAACTCGGGCACCTCGAACCGGCTCATTGGCGTCCGAGTCGGGAATGGATTCCTCGGTCGGTTGTTCGGTCGGTTGCTCATTTGCTCTCCCCTCCGCAGTTGACCATCGACTCGTTCGTGGTCACGGCATCAGTCTTACATCGCCAGATAGAACTCAGANGTTTACCACAACACGGCAGAACCGGGCAGGGTTCCTCAATGTCGAGCGGCCACGAGTGGAATGTTCGCACAATCGGAAACTCAGTCATCGTAGCCATCGTCATCCATGAGATCGCAAACAAGACGAACCACGCCATAGGTGCCCCAGGTGCCAAGCATCAACCACGCCATCGCCACCGTCGACCAAGTGTCGTGAGAACCCTGACCAACGGCCATGATGACAAAAAACGCCACCATTGCCCAAAGTGCCGGAATGTTCGTTCTATCGCGTTGCATGGAACGGCCCCTTTCGTACAACCCTGATCTCGTCCTCGTAAAAACGAACGGTGTCGTGGTAACTGCCAAACTCAACCCATGCAATNNTGGTGCCAATCGCCGAAGGTGAGATACGCACCACGTCACCAATCATTAAGTAAAACGTCGACGACTTGACGAGACACTTCACAGAGTCGCCGGGAAGGATTGACTTGTCTTTCATCGTCGACCGTCCAGCTCTTTAGCCAATGCAACCACGGCATCGGATAACAAGGTCACCGCATCGCCAAGAAGTCTGAGTGCACCGTTGCGCAACTCGGTACCACGCTCCTCGAACGTGGTGGTGAGGTGTTCACGAACCACGCGTTGAGCGTCCTGACGTGCCGCCACGCTTGCCGCCTCGAGAAGAACCCGGTTGCACCGGTCGCAGTGCAGCGGGCCGTCATGGTCCACGGGCACTTGGTCGGTCTGTGCAAATGCCGACTGGGCCTCCCAGCCATTCGAAAGGCAAGGAACACACCGGTATTCGATCACGTCCTCACTGCCGAACACGATTCGAGCGAAGTAAATTTCGTTTCTCATCGTGAAACCTCAAGCTTGCGAATGAGTTTGTGACTGGTGAACACGGCAATCGCCCCATCGTCGATGCGGTCGACGTAGAGAACGGTAAAAGTCTTGCCGGTCTCAGAATTGGAGCACAACGTCATTGAGGTCACTGTCCCAATAACCGGTGCGGATTCGCCGAGTGTGTCAATCGACTCAATCATGTCGCCAACGCGAATGAAATGGCTTGTGCTGCTCATCGTGGTCATGTTGCTCCCTTGTTTGGTGCTACTGGTCAATGACCACTATATACCGCCCCGGTCACCCTGTCAACCCTCCCCGGTTAGTTGGTGAGAATACGCCGAGGGTGTACCCTCCCACTCATGGNCACGAACATTGAAGTCAACGNACCCGAACCCGAAGGCGACGTGCTCGCCGAAGCTGCGGTGGCATCTGCCGCCCTCGCCGGTGCCGCCCATGCCAACGCAGAGCACGCCCTGGTCGACGTGGAAGAAGCCGAAGAATCGGCCAAGGAGGCTCGCCAGTTGGCCGAGGTTGCCATTATGGAGACCCACGAACGGCCGACCTACGACGACGCAAGCGAGATGATCGACCGCCGGCTCGAGGAGTTCGGTAACAAGCTCCTTGCCGTGCTCGAAAGCCACGTCAACCGACCGGCCGAAACCGAAGTCGCCGTGATTGAAGAAGTGCCCGAGGAGGTCAAGCCGAAGTCGGTGGCCAAAGCCGAGAAGCGAAAGAAGAAATCGTGGGCCGAACGGTACATGGGAGTCGGTGGCGACGATGAGTGACGCCNACACNTACACCCCCGAACCTGGTGTCGCCGGTGCTCCCTCGGTGAGTGACTGCCAGACATGCGGGGCACCGTTGCCGTTAGAAGGTGAAGTCGGGTTCCACCCGATGCGGAAATATTGCGACGAGCACCAGCCCAAAAAGAAAAAGCCCAAGGCCGACACTCCGCCTCGCACCGTCAACGTCAACATCAAGGCCCCCACCGCTCGAGCCACGAAGAAAGACTCGGACTCTGCACTCGTCGAAGCCGGTGCCGCTCGAATGCTTGGGTTGCTCCCGCTTGCATTCCTCATGGCCGGAGACAACGAGTGTGCCGCCACTATGCAATCGGCAGTCCCGCAGATTGCTGCGCAGCTCGGTGCACTGTCAGAGTTTCATCCTGGACTTAAAAAGGTGTTCGCACCGGCCGAGTCAACCGGTGAGGCAATGGCGTGGATGGGTCTCGTCATTGCCGTTGCTCCGGTTGTGATCGGTATTCTTGTGCACCACAACCTTGTCAGCCCGAAACTAGCGACAATGCTCGCCGGTGTCGTTGCAATGGGGGGAACGGTCCCGACCGATGCCGCAGCGGCCTAAGCATGACGTTCCCCCTGTCGTTCCGTGGGGTCCGTGGATAACGCAACACGCCAAGGAGTCAACCCAAGGCCAGCACAAGCTTTTCGTCGGTCCAACCCAATCGGGCAAGACAACGCTTATGCGCATCATGCTCCGGCTACGGCCCTACGTCATTGTTCTCGGCACCAAGCCTCGAGACTCAAGCCTTGATAAATACATTGCCGAGGGTTACCGCCGCATCAAACAATGGCCACCAAAGCCCAGCGAGCTCAAGCCTGCTGCCGATGGCTCGGTGCGACTGATTCTGTGGCCCGAGATCAACCAGTACGCCGACCTCCGACGCCATCGAGAGACGTACCGCCAATGTTTAGGTGACGTATTTACCGAAGGTGGATGGGCTCTCGGTTGTGACGAGGGGCTCTGGGTTGCAAGTCGAAAAGGTCTCGGCCTCGATAGCGAACTCGCAGATATTGCCTACGGTGCGGCCTCAAACAAGGTCTCGCTCCACCTTTGCATTCAGCGACCGTCGGGTCTTAGTCGGGTAACGTGGTCATCGGTTTCGGATGCCTACGTTTTTCACCTTGGAGTTACTAACGACGTTCGTGAACTAGCCAGTCTCGGCACCTACTCGCCAGCCGATGCCGCCACCGCCATTCGCAACCTTGAGGGGCATTCGTTCCTTCGACTTCCCTGTCGTGGTGGTGCGGAGTGGCAGATCACCGAGGTCCCGGCCGACTGGGCCTAAATCAAATCACTTGACACGACTCCAAAATGGTGTACCCTCCGCAACATGGCACGAACCCCGGAAGTAAAAGTTGACGCGATGAACGTCATTGTCTCGGGCCTCTCGGCCATCGTGGTACTTGGAACGCTCAAGGTTGTTGCAATCCGATTCCACGGTCACAAGATGGCCCAGGCATATCTCACCCTCTTCTAAGGAGACCTACAACATGGCAACCCCATCCTCAACCGGCATCGGAGCTCCGGGCAACGCCCCAGCCCCAGCAAACCTCGGCCGTTCGCCTATGGCCTCAAGCCCGAACGCGGCTCCTCAGGCCATTCCGTTCACGCGTGGCTCGACGCTTGCCACCATGAAGGACTTCACCGCGACTCAGAATTTCGGTACTTCGCAGCAATACCAGCTCCAAACCAACGCGTTCCTTGAGTCTCTGATTCTCGACGTATCTTGTGTTACCTCCGGTAACTCGGCATCGGTCGCTTTCGTTCGCGACGCTCCTTGGACTGCGATTAGCCAAATTCGCCTCGACGACCCTGCCGGTCAGAGCATCCTGTCCCCAATTTCCGGGTTCCAGCTCTACACTCTCAACCTGTTCCTCACGGATACCGACTGCAACTTCGACCCGACTCGTGACCCCGGCTACATCTGCATTGGTGGTACCGGTAGCACCGGTGGCTCGTTCGAGTTTCGTCTGGTGGTGCCAATCGAGCACCGTCGCCGTGACGCCCTCGGTGCCCTCAACAACTCCGCTGCTAACCAGCGTTACCTGTTGACCATCACCACGGCCGCCTCCACCGCAGCCTCGAGCGACCAGGCCAACGGCCTCTACTCGACTGCACCGACCACGGCGCCAACCTTCATTACAATCTCGTGCTACCAGCAATACTGGACGAGCCCGCCGGCGACCATCGTGTCCAGCGGTGGCGCAACCGCAGTGCAAGCCACCCCGGCCGGCCTCGGCACCGTGGCGTTCGTTCGCTCCGAGACCCACAACGAGGTCAACGGTGGCGGTAGCCCGCAAATCCAGCTCAACAACGTTGGTGACTACATTTCCAACATCATTTGGATTCTTCGCACCTCGACCGGTACGAACCAGCGTGACGCCTACACGGCATCAAGCACCATCAACGGCTCATACTCCAACTGGCCAACCGAGTTCGACTTCTGGGTCAACGACTTTCAGACGCAAGCTCTCAGCTCGGACGACTGGACTCGTTGGATTGCTCGGTTCTACGGCCTCTACTCCGGTGTGACCGCCTACGCCTCGGGTCTTGCATCCGGCACCGGCACCACGGTCACCTCGGGCTACATCCCCGCCGCCGTGTTCCCAATGCAGATGCTTGCCGGCTTGTTCGACAATGCGAACAACTTTGGCCCCGCCAACCAGTACCTCCCAACCGACGCCACCACGAAACTGCAAATCCGCGGCTCGCAGTGGGGCTCGGCCTCGACGGTCCTGCAAGTCATTTCTCGAATGGTCCGTCCGGTTTCCGGTGCGGCACTGTTCGCCTAAGGAGTCACCATGTTCGGAGATGACGGCCTCGGCTACTCAACCCACGTCAGCAACCCTGGCTACCCCGAGAACGCATCCGCCTACGCTGCCGCCCCTGGTGCATCTGCACCAGGGAACGGNATGCAGGTGACCCACGGAGTCATCACCATCATTGCCACGGCATCGATCGCACTGATCGCTATCGGGGTCATGTTCCGCAAGCCCATCGGCGCAAGCCGCTAGTCCCTAGGAGGGGAAACAAATGCAAGTCAAGAACTCTCACGTCGTGATGGCACTCGTGGCCGGCGGCCTCGTTGGCTACTACATGGGGAAGCGCAAGTAACCATGAAGCCATCCCCGACCCACGTTGTCCTCGCTCTTGTTGTTGGTGTCGTTGTCGGGCACTACATCGGCAAGCGATAGNCCCATGCCACAACCCGCCACTAAGTCAAAGCTTGACCAGCTCAAGACGAAGGCCGCATGGCGGTACATCATCATCCGTATACAGATTCGCAACGCGGTCAACAAGTGGACGCGTTAGGTCTGTTATTGGTGTTCGTGGGGGCCTTCATGTTGTATGAGGCCATCAAGAACCCGCACCCCNCCCCAGTCACCAAGGCAACCGCCGCAGTTACAGGGGCATCCAAGTAATCGAGCGACCGGGAAGGAGCTACTACAACACATGGCACCTTCCCGGTCAATCTCAATCTCAGGCGACACCCGCACCATTGGTGCCCTCATGGTCTTTTCGAGCGGCATTGCGCTCATTGGCCATGAAGTCAAGGTGTCTCAGGGCAAACCGACTGGCAAAGTCACGCCGGTCAACATCTTCCTCGGTGGAGCGATTGGAGCGGTCATCTTGACCCTCATCTCTCACGCCGGCGATGCCGGTCGATCACTCGGCATGGGCCTTGCCGTGGTCACGTTCACCTCGAGCGTGGTCATCAACGGTCAAGCATTGGCAACCGGGATTACTCGGTTGACCACTGGCACGACCGGTGCATCCAAGGTCGCAGCTGCGGGAACACCGTCAACCCCTTCCACCCCATCTACCCCCTCAACGCCTTCGGGCTTGAAGAAATAGGAGTCAACTATGTCCGGACTCGAAAAGGGAATCACGGCATTCCTTGGCGGCCTCGTGGTCATTGCTCTCGCCTCCACCCTCGTTGGTAAAGGCAAGCAAACCCCGCAGGTTATCAACGCCACTGGGGGAGCCATTTCCTCAAGCCTCCTCGCAGCTCAAGGAGTCTGACCTATGGGCCTCATCTACCAGGTGCCATTTACGGTGCCGGCAACTCCTCCGGTGGAGTTGGCCCACGCCGCCAACTTTGAGGAGTTTGACGGTCTCGAGACCCCTCGCACCAACAACACCAACCAGAGCAACTTCGGCATCGAGTTCGGTGCCACGCCTCGCCCTGGACAAACCCAGACCCCGCTCAGTGAGCAGACCTACACCCCCGGCCCCATTCGTGGTGTTGTAGGCAAGGTTGGTGGCCAACCGTTGCCGGTTGCCAATCCGCTCTATCGCATCGGCCGTGGCTACACGCCGGCCAACTACACCCAGCGCATCCAAAGCCGCATCGGTGTTGGTCAGAACAACCAAGGAGCCGCCCAAACAGTGCAGCTCTCAGAGATCACCAACAATCCACCAGTGCCGGGAGATATCTCGGCCATCATTGCAGGGATGGCGTAAATGGCCGGACCCCACTACCTCGCAGCAAATCAGATTAACGCCGATACCGCCGGTCTTACCTCGATTGAACCGCAGGTGCCTACCGTTCACCCAGCCTCGGCAACCGAACAACGCTTTAGCCACCTTTCTAGCAACGTGGGCAATCTGGGCTATCTCTTCGGGCACGACTTCACTCATGAAGTTGCAACCGATCTTCAAACGATTGCCGAAGGAACGACGTCAGCTCTCGGTGGCATCATTCGACCNAATCACATCGCTGCCGTAGCGGCACCGATGGCCGTTGACGGTCATCCCGACAATGGCACCGTGAACTCGGTCTCGGTTCCAACCGTTGTCGACACCGCCCGCATGGTCGCCACCGACCTTCGGCACCGTGGCTCGAGCCTTATCAAATCCCTTCGAGCAAACCTAGGTATCTGAGATGCCCGACGCACCCAAGAAGTCAGCGAAGAAAGTTGGCGGCCTCAAGACGTGGCAGTGGGCCGCTGCCGGTGTTGGCACTTACGGCATTTACTACCTCTACAAGAAGCACCAAAGCAACGTTGCCGCCGCTACTGGGGCAGTAGACGCTACCGGTACCTCCGGTGCAGGAACCTCGACCAGTGCCAGCGTGGGCTCAATCGACCCTTCGACCGGTCAGACGTGGGCAAGCGAAGGCATCAACCCCATTACCGGATTGCCATTGTCCACGGTGACCTCGACGAGCGGCACCACCCAGGCAACCTCGGCCACGTTGTCCTCGTTTCAAAAGGCGTTTACATTGGCCCTTCGCACTGACTTCTCGGCGGCCGATGCGCAGCGTATCTACAACGACCTCCTCAGTGGAAACGCAATGGGAGCTCGTCAAGCTCGCATCGCCCAAGGCATTATCGCCAATCTTGAAACCCAAGGACTCGTGCCCGCCGGTTTCGTGCCGATTATCCACACCCAAAGCGCAGCTGCCGGAACGACTACTCAAGCCCACACCCCGACCGCAGCCCCTTCACGTCCGGTTGCACCGCAGTCACGGTCTCCTCGAGCATTGGTGACCGCTCCGATGGTCAAGGCAACCAAGGCATCCACGCCTACGAGATCAGGTCAGCCCTCATTTCTCCGAGGTGCCCTTAACAACTTTGGCATGAACTTCCCAGCGATCTACCCGCCAGCACCGAAAACGCCGGCACCGAGAAAGAACTAACCATGAAGAAAATGGACTCAGAACTCGCCGGGGCGGCAATCCTTGTCGCGACCTCAATGCCAA
>JGI24890J29729_1001128_pt1 | contig 12969 bp, 16 predicted proteins | sample FreactcultureFD7_FD_29729 | JGI IMG/M metagenome (IMG submission 29729)
AAGGAAAGCCAAGCCTCCCGATGTAAAAGCTCGGTGTACTATGCGAAAGACTATGGTATGTAATCTTGTGTAGAATCAATACTCAGTGAAGTGGACACATAGCTTTGTACTTGCAATCGCCCATATCCATGTTTGCATCCAGCGATGCAACGCCATCTCTTGCTGTCTTGCAGGACTAATGCATAAGCAGGCAATATATGTTCAACGCAGAGTGCCGACACAAGATATGCGGCAATTTGCACAGACTAGGTCTTGCGCATTTAGCTCAGTCTCGCGCATGGTTCCATCTGGCGTCAGAAGCTAAAGTCCACCAATTGTAGAGCTGGCCTGTCAAGCTTTGACAAGGGGAACTTTGTTGTTTTTGGCAACAAGTCTAAGCTTGTCAAAAGCTCGCCCTATAGATGACCACAACCAAGTCAAAGCATTGGAGTCTAAGACTTCACCCTGGATCATTGTGAGTCCTAGCCAGAGACAAGGAGAAATAAGGGTCCCTCTAATCTTGTACAGAGATCATGACATGCTACGGAAGCTTACCCTCAGGTCTTGCTGCTCTGGCTGGACTTATCAAATGGGTCTCGAGAGGTTGTCTGCACTCGAACCTTACACTGCTTCCACTCTTGTATATCAGTGGGTTATATACATACCTTTTTTTCAGATTCTACAGAAAACCTACTTCATCCTGCTGTTCTATTTCTCTGATGTTCTATTTTCCCGCAGAGAACACTTTGCTTCCTTCTTTGTACCCATCTGATGTTTCTTCTTCACCTGAGCAAGCTACCATTGCCCCAGAAAGATTCCTTCTTCTTCAAGAACCTCTGCTGTTCTCATCAACACTGCTCCTGCATCCAAATAGACTGACTTTTCTCCTCCAGGATCATTAAACTGCTTGTGACCTTGTCTAGTCTCCACCCACTTCTTGTCGTCCTTGAATTGTCCATCTCAAACCCAGTAACTCTCTCGCTCTGTTTGTACAGCAACTTACCGAGTCGCACTGGCAGCTTCAGCCGGCAAAGTTGAAACACAGGGTCTTTGGATGTCAATGACCGGAATCTTTGTGCGTAATAGCCCATAATCAGTGAATACGATCAGTGGCGTGGTGGGAGGCTGGAGCTCTCGCACGTGACAAGACCATGCGTTCGACTAGAGAAAGTTCAAGCCAACCAACTTTTCAAAGATCACGCTTTGTGCACTTTTCATCGATTTCATCAGTGTTCATTGAGAAATTGGCGTTACCGGCCAGGCTAAGTGAAGGCCCTGTATCTTCTGGCTCGCTTGTCGCAAGCTGCTGTCAAGACGTGCACTACCTGGGAGTACTCTTCACAAGCCCGAGCCAGAAGCTTGAGGTGGAGAGGCGGTTAAAGGAAAGGTCTACAGGTATACACTTGTTTGGCAATAGTGAGACTTTATCTGTTACAATCGCCGCTGAATTCTCACAATGGACCATTCTAGTGAATGCTAGAAACCTTTTGATTCCTGTTCTCTCTTCGCTTAGTCGTGTATCCTACTTTGTTGTATCCCCTTCTTGTGGGTTCTATTTGCTTGTCAAGAAACCTTCTCACGTGATCATGCTTGATCATCACGTTGTTCTATCAAGTTCCTCACTCTTCTTTGTAGCTTTATTCAAAGAGGACGCTTTGCTCCTCTCTTCCCTGTTACGAACTGCAAGTTCAAGGGAAGGGAAGGAACACAGTCGAGTCGAACCTTGTAGACTTGTAGAGTAGTAGAAGGAAGAGTAGTGGCAATGCAATCGTTGGGACTTAAAGAAGTTGATTAGACAAAGAAGAAAGAAGAGAAGAGAGAGGAATTTACGGTTTTATAGGCTAATCAGGAAAAGGGGTTCTAGGAACAAGGGTGTAATGTAAAGTAGGGATGGGGTCATAGGAAAGGGTAGGACACCAGAACAGAGGGTACAAGAAGAGAAAACGAGGGGAAGAGGAAAAAAGGTACGGAGGGAAAAGCTGACCAGAACACCTAGGCCTGTTCCTGACATTCTCTTCTTCTTCTGGTTTTGTCAACTTCGCTCTTGTTGCCGGCACCCGACCAGACGTCCCTTCCTCGTTCGTCATCCTCGTTCCCTTGTCCTTGCCTTGACCTAGACTCTCCTTGTCGTCGTTTCGTCTCTCCAAAATCCAGCTCGTAACACTATCTGGTTAACGGACAAACAATCTTGACAACTATATCTTCACAACAGAAGTAGCTCAGGCTTTGCAAGATCCAGGCTATCATCTCGTAGGGTATAGGTCTCAAAGAGTATAGGCTGACATACACAAAGAATCAGAGTTGTAGGTATATTGTCACAGCTTATTGTCCATTTTGCAAAGATTGACTTCCTCATCTGACCACTTTGTGTCAAGACCACCCAACCAGGTTTCCTCATTCCTCCTCCGAATTGCAACATTGTGACATTGCCTGGAAGTCAGCTCGTAACATCAAAAGAAGGAGAAAACAAAGTCCTGTTCCCGATTTCTCCAAGTGTTTGCTAACTTAGGGCGTTCGCTCCGGTGGCAGCCTACTGCTAAAGAATGTGTCAGTTGTTTTTAGTATATGTTCTTGTTTTGTGCGCATATCACGTGATAAATCTGCTCGGTTGATCTAGTTGGTTATGATGCAGACCTAATACTTTCTTGAAGTTTAGTCTGATGTCGGCGGTTCGATCCCGCCACTGAGCAACCAAATTTTGCAGAGGATCCTTTCTTTCTTTTTGGTCTTTTGCCTTTTATCCGATTCGTGAAAACCGAGATGAAATAGCTGGTTGAAAGATCTCGACAAAAACTAAACATGCTCGTTTGATCTGCTGAATATAGCTTGGTGAAACGATTCTTAATTCGTCACGAAACTCTCTCGATACCTCTACATAGTTCTCGAACACCTATCGGGAGTAAAGGAAAGTCATTGATGCATATGCGCGCAAAGTGAAGAGAAGGGTAGGACATGAAGAGGCAAAAAAATGGGTATCTGTGAAACAAAGGTAAAAACTGTAACTATGCGGAAAAAGCGGATGTAGAAAGGGAGAGTAGTTGCGAGAGCATAATAGAGTAAGGCATCAAGATTGGAGTGAAGAGACGGGAAGGGGTGGTGGGAAGTATAGGCGAGACAGGGAGGAAAGGGCGAAGAGGATCGAGAGGGGATTAGGGACAAGCGAATTGAGGGGATTGTTGAGCGAGACCAGTCATTCAAAGGACGTGTCGAGGTTTACCACGTGCTGCGACGCCGCAGAGAGCCATCGCAAGGGTTTGATTCATCTCGTCCTCGTCTTGTTGTAAGACTTCAACAACCTGCATCACCCTCTGCCGTGCCAGTCAAAGCTCCTCGTCCTCCTCATCTGGAGCTTCGTCTTCATCTTCGTAGATCCTCTCGTCTTCCTCAGATCCTCCTTCCCCTTCGTCGTCTTCTCCAGATTGACGATCCGAATCCTTCTCCTCGAATTGATCTTGTTCGTAGAATCCAGAGTCCTCGATATTGCGAGCAGGAGAGGAAGAAGCGACGGAGGATTGTGAGGGTGAAAGGATAGATTCGACGCGAACAGTCCGACGAGCGATTTGATCGAGAAGTCCGTCGAGTTCAATCCAGTTCTTGTCGTTCAAAGCGAATCGACGATGTTTGTTCGAGACGACATGCTAGAGATGCGAAGAACGAGATTAGGCTGCGAAAAGCACAAGAGAGAAAAACAGAAGAAACTTACAGTCTTGAAATCGTCGTACTTGATTCGACAATTCTCGCAGTACCCAGGTTTCTTTGGTTCTTCCCTCACTTTTACTCCGAAGTCCCACCTGTCTCCACCTCCAGTGCTCTTACTCCTCCTAATCGGTTTCACTTTATTCGAGGTTTCTTCCTTCTTCGTTCCCGAACCACTCGCTCCACTCATCGACATCGAGACTGCCCTGTTCTGTAGTAATGCGAGTCGCTTGTCAACCGCTCCGCCTTTACCAGTTCCGGGCTGCATAGCTGCTCCGGAACGAGTCGAAGTACCGGTGTTGGAGGTGATGATTTGCGAGTTGCCAGATGCAGCGATGTACGAGTCTCGTCGGTGGATTCCTCCAGGTGCAGCGTGCTTACTCTCCTCTGCGATAGATTTCGAGGTACCCGCTCCAGGAACGTTTTGAAGCGAGATCGCACGACGAAGGTTCGGAGCTCCTACTGCTCGAGCTGCAGTCGTCGAGAATCCAGCCATCAACTTGGTCGTCGTCGTACCATCGATTGTCTTGGCGGAAGGTGCGAGAGAAGGACGTTTGGGAACAGGATTCGGGTTGTAACGAGGGTGGTAGACGACGGGGGGACCTTCGGGTTTGTAGAATCCGCTTCTTCCTTCGATTCCTCCGTAAAGTACCGGCCAAGTGGGGTCTTCGTGCTTGCGAGGTTTGTCGTACTCTTGAATAACGATTGGTCGATGTTCACCGGTAGAATCTTCGACGAGGAGGTAGTACTTGTTCGGAGCAAAGTAATGCATGTCGTGACGAGGGACGAAAGGATCTCGTTCTCGAGTACCGTAGAGTTGCTCGTCGCGCAGGAGAGAGGGCAGGGAAGGGTTGCGTTGGAGGGAAGCGTCTTTGTTCGGAGAGTGAGAGTTGATGCGAGCGAGAATGAGGTGTAGCTCTGTATGGAGGAACAGACGATCGTCAGTGCTGGAATATGTCAAATATAGCTGAGAGGCGAAGGCGTACTCTCGAGGTGCCAGATCTTGAGTTTGAAGTCCATAGCTTTCGAAAGAATGTCTTGCGAATCGATGAAAGGGTTCTTCTCGAGATCTCCAGCGTGTCTGCGTCCAACGAGAAAGCATGTCAGGCACAAACTGAGGTATGCGAGCGGGTGCGAGAATCAAACGTACGATCGAAGCTTTTGACCGTTGAGAAGAGAGTAAGATTTCGGACTTCGAACAGATTGTTTCTTCGTCTTGCCGACTGCCGATTCAAGTTGACCTCCAGACTTGCTAGTCGACAAAGCGGGAGAGTCGATATTCTCCTTGTTGGATTGAGTAGGGAGTGATCGAGAAGTGACGACGTGAGTGACTTTCTTGCTGAAGAATTGATCGACTGACTGTTTGTTTCCGAAATACTCAATGTTTGGTTAGCGAAGATCAGGGAGGGGGTGTCGAAGAGAGGTGCTTTCGACGTACGGCACCGAGCTTCTTGACTTGAATGCCGAGTTGAGCCTTCGTCGCTTCATCGATAGTATCGAAGTAGAAAGTGAAAGAAGGGAATGCCTTCTTGTACTTTGCCCTCCACATTGCCGATTCCTGAGCCAGCTTCTCTTGCCTTTCAGCTCGTTGCGCCTTCTTCTGTTGCTTCTGTTTGTTCGCCATTCGATCACCTCCGACGGTAGAATCGTCCCAAGGCATTTTCATCTTCTTGACCTGTCTCCCAGAAGGACCGACGATAGTATTCTCTTGTTCCGGAGAATTCGTGGTAGTGTTTGTCAAGTCTAGTACTTCTCCAGCTGTTCGCTTCTTTGAATTTTGGGTCGAACCTCCCTGAACTCCATCTCTCAACACATCCATCCCCAACTGCTGTAATGACGCCCTACTCCCAGTAGCTGTTGATCTTGATCCTCCAGCTGTAGCAGTACCGTGTGACAATCCTTGAAGGAAGAGTGGTTCTTCTAAGAATACAGGCGCGTTTGGTCGAGTACCTTGAGGGTCGAGAGATCGATTGCCAGTCCTCACCGAATGCTTGCGTTGGTTGTTACCGATCAAGAGAGTTGTATGGCGACCTGGTGGGTTCGGTGTAGTTGCTGTGGTTGCCATGACGGCAGTTTGAAAGAGGAAGAGAGGAAAGAGGGAAAGAGAGGAAAGGAAGGATAGAGAATGATTGGAGGCGCTTGACTGGGGGTACTGCAGATGCTTGAGAGGATAGTGAGAGGTAGTCTGAGTGAAACGAGAAGGAGTGTTGTGGTTGATCGAATCGAATCTCGAAACGGGAACAACAAACAATACGGTTTCACGTCTACCGTTCCGCTTACACTCACTCAAACCGCTTACTCTTGCTATTGATGATTCACTAGCTTGATAAGACGCGTACTACACGCTTGTTCTTCGCCTTTCGCGCGCTTCTGATCACGCTCGTTTTCTCTCTCTTTCTCCTCCGACTCGCTTCGCACACTTTCCTCTTCTCGCTTCTCTCGCTGATTGTGCATCTGATCATTCTCGCAACGATAGAGCAGCGCGACGAGAAAAGGCTCGCAACCTCGAAATATCTCGCTCTGAGATTTCGCTTAGGAATCTCTTTCGCATCGATTACACTATCGCTTGTGATCTACTCTAGCAGTACCACCTTGTTACCCGACTTGCCCGACTTGAGCACGATTAGTCTCCCATCAAGCAGATCCTCATTCCCAATCTTCCTTTGATGATTCTTCGCTGCGACTTTCTCTCCGTTGATCTGTAGAATTCCTGCTTCGATCGCTTTTCTTGCTTGGGCTGTATCATGTGAAGCATCTGTATCAGCACCCTCGATGTCCTGGCTAAGATGAGAAAAGAGTACGTACTCTTTGAACTGAACAAACCACTCTCGATAGCAATCTTCTCTGCTTTCTCTCCAATAATGGCCTCCTTCCGCAGTCTGATCAAGACGCTCGGAATAGTAGAGTTCTCAGATGCACCTTCAAGTGCCGAGATGAGTGATTCATCGACGACGGAAGAGAGAGTCGCTGATGGCGTGTAAAATAGTTTCGTAGCTGCTAGAGCTTGTTGGAGACCTTCGGCTGTGGAAGAGGAAGGCCCTGAGAATCAGTGGTCACGATTGAAGAATAGCGACATATAGAACGGTAGACTGACACCCGTGAATCAGTTCTGTAGCTTCAGATGCGAGCACTTTTTGAGCGATTCGAGAACTGGGTTGAGCCTGAACGATGACGAGAGAAACGCGTAAGCGAGTAGCTCAACGAGAGGAGGCGCAACAAGAGACAGAGACGTACCTTGTGATCTTCCATGATTCCCTTGAGCTCGATCACTCGAATGAATGTGAAGATCTTGAGGTATTTCTCAACTTCTTCATCCGCTGTCCGCAAGAAGAACTACACAAAGTCACATAGGCCCAGTCAGATTCATCGACCAGGTTGCGAAAAGAGCGCTGCTGCGTTACTCAGACTTCTGCATGGACTCACTTGGTAGAGGTCGAAAGGCGAAGTCATCTTCGGATCCAGCCAAATCGCATTCCCCGCACTCTTTCCAAACTTCTCACCACTCGCCGTCGTCAACAGCGGGAATGTCACGCCGAAAGCAGGATCGTCGACTTCTTTGCCCTCGTCTTCGCCAAATTTCGATCGACGAATCATATCAATGCCGCTGACGATGTTGCCGAGTTGATCTGAACCACCGAGTTGAATTGTACAGTTGTGAAGGCGGTGCAGGGTTAAGAAATCGTACGCTTGGAGTAATTGATAGGAGAATTCGGTGAATGAGATTCCAGAGGAGGAGTCAAGTCGGGATTTGACGCTGTGATCGGTTTGTATCAGTTTGTAGAGCGGAGGAGTAGTCCAGGAAGAGATGGAGGCGTACCTCTCCCGAGATAACATCGTCGATACTCTCGCCATTTTCCCTACTTTGCTCAAGAATTCCAACAGACTCATGCCTCCGATCCATTTCATATTGTTCTCCACCTTGATACTACCCTCGACACTACTCGACGGTGTTGGATTGTTTGACGCCGTGTCTCGCCGCCGTGTTCGAGATTGCGCAAAGGCTACTCCTCGATCCAAGAAAGTCGTAAGTTGTTGAGTGATGCCTGCTACGTTTGTATCTAGAGTAGCAGGATCAAGAGCGTTACGTTCAGTTGAACGTCCAGATGGGTCTCCTATTGATCCGGTAGCGCCTCCTATCTACGAAAGAGTGAGGTTCTCAATTTTGAATCAGCTCTCGTCTTGTTGCCCCAATCTGAAGGGAACTGATGAAGTGAACTCACCAGTGCGATCGAGTTGTGACCTTGTAGTCGAAAATGCAGTAAACCGATCAAAGCGAGTAGGTTCCCAACGTGTAGCGAACTTGCTGAAGGATCAACTCCGAGGTAAACTGTCGTCGGCTTCTCAACGTGCTTGCGAGCTGCTCGGCTGCACAGTGCATCCGTAGTCAGTACAGTCAATTCAGAGATACGACAGTCCAGCGTACCTCGTTAGGTCTTGTAACATCCCTCTTTCTTCCAACTCTTTGAGAACATTTTGACGCAGAGAAGTAGTGGAGAAGAAGCGATAAGAGGCTGCGACTGTTCTTGTAGCTCTTAGTGGCTGATGAACATTGCTTAGAAGCTGTCTTGATATCATGGTGAAATGTAGGAACCAAACCAAGATGTAAGCGAGTTTTTTAGACTTGTACCTTCTCCATCCACTCGAGACTTGTCCTCAGCTTTATTATTACGCCTGCAACTACCCTGGTCCCTCCCTCGTCGAGTGCGAATCGACACCGCTCTCTCGACAGCCTCCAAAACATTTCTTGGTCCCTCAACTTCCACTCCAGAGAGTGCTTAATAGCGAACTAGGATTGGTGTAGCATTGCTTAGCTGGAAGTAGGTAAGTGCTGTACCATTTAAAGCCGTTAGAGGCGTGCAACTGGCTTTCTCGCTAACAGAATTTCCGAGTTTCCGACCCTAGGTGGAGAGACTATCTTACGGATGGCAGTACAACCTGCCACACCGCCGACGCGGCAACGTTTCGAGACTGTCACGATATCGACAACTGGCGGAAATCGACGTGTTCCGCTTACAGACCCTTCGAAACCCTCGACTGACTCGAGCAGTAAACTCGCTGTTACTGGACCTACGGATCCCTTCAAGGCTTCCTCAGTCACGTCGAGTCGTTCTTCAAGTACTACCAGCTCGCCTCTGAGGAGCTTGTCGGGATGGGAGGAGCGGGACGGGTTGAATGTAGTGATTTCGGCAAATCAGCACGAGAGGTGGTTGGCGAAACAGGGCAGCTGGCTTCATCTGTTCGAACACGCTCGTTACCTCCATGCTGGACTACCTGTATGTCTTCTCTGCTCCCTCTCTCCGCTCACTTTCGACCAACGTGCTCTCCGTTTTCAGCAAAACGCGATTCGCTTCGATCAGTACCCTTCTCGAATCTCGCCCGACACTCCTTTGATGCGCAATATTCACCAATATCTATCTTCGCTCGCCCCTCGAACCTATGTCAAACCGCCGGAAGCTTCCCTCGAGACCGTTTTTGCTCCAGAAGAATCGAAAGAACAGTTACAAGCCGCTTACAAGAAAGGATCGATCACCTTTAGTGGAGAGCTATGTATTGTGAAGGACAGTAGAGATGGTCAACGTCGAGTCGTCTTCAGCTTGTGTCCTCCCAAGGCTGAGATGGGGAGCTCGCTGAGTCGGAAATGGGGTTCAGACAGATTCCTCGTGCGTCTCTCTTTGTTCAGTCTCACTGTGTACTGGGAACTGAAAGCAATTGTCTGCAGAGAATCAAACTCGAGGATGATGTCTTGAGGGCAGCCGGCCCTTCGTTCGATCGACCTGAGAACTTCGACACGAAACGTGGACAGCCGTCTTTAAAGGAACAGATTCAGTCCTTCTTCAATCGACCACTGTCCATCTTTGGCAGACAATATTCGGCGTTCTGCGCGAAGGACGGTGCGGTGTTTTACTTTGCCGAGAAGGGGGTGGGAATCGAAAAGGAGGACGAGNGGACTCTCGCTCAATTCGCTCAAGCATACCTCGACGTTCGACTCAATCCGCATATGACTGTGGCCAAATATTGTGCTCGTTTCGAACTAGGGCTTACTACTACTGTCAGTTTCGCTTACTTACCACGCCGAATTAAGTCTGATGAGGTCCTCTTCGCGATCGCAGACTCCGACAGTCACGTTCCCTCGCAATCGAGTACTTCGAACACCAGATCTCAAGTCGGACTCGCTCAAAATCTCGATAGCAATGATGCAAGATCTAAAAGATCTCTTTTGCAAAATGTTTCCCAACGCTCCTGAATTTCTGCCTGACTCATACCTGCCTAGTGAGTCTTTCTTTCTGCAGCGACACTATTTGAGGCTGATGGACTTGCTCTCAGGTTGTATTCGAGGAAGTTACGGTCCATTAATGGACGACAAGGTTACGACTCCCCTCGTTTGGCAACTCGACTACACCTCTCCGAAAACCACAACTGATCGCTACATTTCGATTCACGAATTCTCATCACAACCTGCTCGAACGCCACGACCCCACTTCAAGTTCACTCTGTTACTCAAGAATGGAGCGGACTGCTCGATCTGGTATCGACCGAATGCAGATCAGATCAGATGGGTAGGAGTATTTACGGGAAGGCGAGACGTTGACATGACGGACGGCTGCAGTCTCATGAGCTACTCGGCGATGCAAATCATCTCGAAGAAATACTCGGAAGAGAGGGGAGATCACGAGATGGAACCATCGATACCTCCCGTCGCTCAAGGTCGTCTCGGTCCTGGAAAGGGTAAGTTCGGCATCGTTCTATACGCGGGCATCGGTCTCGCCTTACTGATGCTTTAACTTCCCATTAGGCGTTTGGGCGATCGCTCCTCTCACCAGTTGGAATTCAAAGGAATCGGGCAAACCTTGGATTGAAGTCCGGGATTCACAGTGGAAGTTCGAAGATCAACAGACCGACAACTTTACGTTCGAGCTTCATAGTATACCGAGTACCAGGGGACAATCGGCGAAATTAGTGAGCACACTTCGCATTTGTTGTATCTTCTCCGGGATCCAACTGACTATGGCTTTTTTATCGTAGGGCAAACAAATGTTTGAAGTTCTGTCACATTGTGGTGTACCTACGAGAGTATTCCGAGAGATGCTGAGAAGTCAAGTTGAAACGAGTAAACCGCTTTCTTTTTCCCTCATTTCTCATCGGATGTTCACACGACTGATCAATTGCTCGAGAATATAGGTCAAAGCGCCTACTGGTCACCTCAATCCATGCCTGCTCTTCTCTATCATATTGAGAGATCGTGCGGTATCATGGAGGATAGAGCTCTCAAAGCCAAACTCGCTTCCGATCCTGCCAACATCAAACTCACCTCTTTCGATACAACGCGACTCGATGGCGATCAACAGGATGGAGACCTACTACAGATCACAACAGAGGGACCAGGCTTTGTTCACGACAGTCGGCTCGATCCTGTTTCCGCCGCACCGAACACGGTTCCCGAAGTTGTTGTTCAGATGCTAGTAAGCTCATTCACGACCGCACTGATGCGTACATCTCCATCTGACCGCGTGTGTTGCTTTTATAGCAAAACGGCTTCGAACCTCGTCAAAATCCTCATCTCGCCGCGAAACTGAAAATCGTCGCAGCGATGAATTTGGAGAAGCAACTCAGCTTCAAGGTTGATGATGTATACAGCAGAACTGCTTTTGTTATTGCCGACCATGTATGTCCCTTGGCTTTTCCTGGTTGGACAACCGAGCTAATCTCGACGAAACTCCTCATAGATGGGAGTTCTCGAAGAAGGAGAATTCTTTTTCCAATCTACTGAAGCGCTGCCCAGCTCGGACGGGTTTGGAAGGGCCGGTATCATCGATGGAGACGCGCTCCTAAGTCGCTCTCCTGCGGTACAACCCTGTGACGTTCAAAAGTACGAGAATTCTTGGCCTTCCTCCCCACTTTCCCACTCACCTTGAATTGCCTCGTCATCTAGAGTACGCGGTGTATATCGTTCCGAGTACCGCACTTACTATGATGTCATCATCGTTTCGACGAAAGGAGATCGCTCGCTCTGCTCGATTTTGTCTGGAGGTGATTACGATGGTGCGTTCTTCTCCTCAAATCTTACAGTAAACACTCGCTGATAACGTGACTCTTGTCTCATATAGGCGATAAGCTGATCTGCATGACGAATCCTGCTATCGTCGAGTCATTCAAGAACGCTTCTCCCGACTATTCCGATCCTCCCTTCAAAGATTCCGATTGGTTCGAAGTCGACAAGCGTAGAGTTGGAGATTACGTCACTCCTCTCATACAGCTAGACAGTGGTGTCGAGCTGGCAAAGGTCTTCCTCGAAACCCTTTTCGCCGGTACTCAATTCGGCTTACTATCAAAGTATCACACTACTCTCGCTTACAAGCTAGGTATCGCCGATGCTTTGACGAGCAAGGTCGGACATCTCTTCTGCCGAGCGCTGGACGGACGCAAGCAAGGACTCTCGTTCAGCGCTGAGAAGTGGCACCTCGCGAAGAAGACGTTCTTCGAGCCTCATAGAGAGGTTCCTGCGTGGACTTACGACGAAGCCGGTACAAAATCATCTGCTGGTGAACGATTCGCTGTTCGACCCTCTCATCTTGCACGTCATCCTATGGGTATGTCTGCTTTCTCACCAACTGAAGAGAGAGAGATACTGAACAGACCCTGTATATGCCAGACGACCTTGCGCGAGAGCGAGCGAAACTCAAAGGTGTCGCAGAGAAAAGCTGGAGAGAATGGTGTACCGACCTCAGGGTCGAAATCGACGACGACCTCGCTCGAGAATGGAGAAAAGCTTGGTCCCTCGGACTCGAACAGCGAGAAGCAGGCTCTCCTGGCTTCTTCGAAGATCTTACCCAGATTCTCTCGCATATTCGGGTACGTCGATTCTTCATTCGATCTGCCGAATCTGTTCTTATACCTTCAAGCTGCAGACGATGTTCCAAGCATACAAGGATATGTGCGTACGCCTGAGTCGGGAGAAGGACAACGGAAAGCAAGAAGCTGAGAGATCGAATATCCCCGGCTCACCTTCGAAACGCTCACCGACGAAGAAAGGGACAGAATGGAGGGGATCGTCAAGATCGTACAAGGACGAGCTTCTCGCGATAACCAAGAGATTCTGGAGTATAACCGATGTGTTTCGATCGGAAAAGCTAAGCGGAGACGATGGAGCTCGATACGCTCGTTCACTCATCGTATGTCCGACTCCCTGCTTCGTCACTTCGTTAGACTATCATGAATCTCACCGAGAGCTCATTTCCATTTCCAGGCCTCTTGTGCTTATCTCGAACCACTTCGAGCGACTCCCGCTCCTCCTCC
>JGI24890J29729_1001129_pt1 | contig 12946 bp, 18 predicted proteins | sample FreactcultureFD7_FD_29729 | JGI IMG/M metagenome (IMG submission 29729)
TCAATGATGGTGGCCTCAGCGACCATCTTTTCCCACGGCTTTTTGTCGGGGTCAGCGATGATTGCCTCATTCTCCATGATCTTGGCTTCGCGCTTCATCTTCTGCGCTTTGGAGTGTTCGACCTTCACTTCCATGTCTATACGTTGTCCATACAGCAACGCCCAAGCGCCGTCAGGCGTGTAGCAAGAGCCAGCCATGAAGTAGCGAAGCTGAAAGTCTGAATTATTTCGGTGTGGTTTGCTGTTCATGTTATACGTTTACCCCTGTAGTTCCATTTGATGCGGCTGAAGCATTAACAGAAGCTGCACTGGCTGCGGTAGCTGATGCGCTTACACAACCTGAATATGTGTATTTATTGCGGGTAGTTGATGCAACACCACATATTACACCTAAAGCAAATATTCCAATTGTAGCATTTCCAGCGGCAGAACCAGAATATGATGCGGCACTGGCAGCAGTTGCCGAAGCGTTTACACAGCCAGAGTATGTATATTTGTCACGAGTGGTTGATGCACAAGAAGCATATCCTAAAGCAAAAATACCAACAGTTGAGTTACCTGCTGCTGAACCGATATATGATGCAGCACTAGCCGCTGTAGCTGATCCATTAACATCGCCTGAATATGTGTATTTATTACGAGTGGTTGATGCACCAGAAGCATATCCTAATGCAAAAATTCCAACGGTAGAATTTCCTGCGGCAGAACCGATATATGATGCAGCACTGGCGGCTGTTCCAGAAGAAACAACGCACCCAGAATATGTGTATTTGTCACGAGTGGTTGATGCCGCGGTTGTATATCCTAAAGCAAAAATTCCAACAGTTGAATTACCTGCGGCAGAACCTCTAGAGGATGCCACACTTGCTGCTGTAGCGGAAGAATTAAGGCATCCAGAATATGTGTATTTATCGCGGGTAGTTGATGCAACATTGGGTACGCAACCTAAAGCAAAAATACCAACAATTGCCGTTCCTGTGGCCGAACCATTTTGGGATGCAGCACTAGCGGCTGTGGCGGAGGCACTCGTGCAACCAGAATATGTGTATTTATTGCGGGTAGTTGATCCAACTCCAGATACACGACCTAATGCAAATATGGCCAAAGTTCCATAAACATTCCCCGCAACAGGCCACACCCCAGCCTTCTTCCAAGCCAGCATCTGGTCGATTGTCCATATGCCGGGGGCTGTGCCGCACTGGTACGGGCCAGTCGGCGTTGCGGGGCTGTTGGTGATTATGCCGCCTGAGTATGTTCGGGACATTAGATGTTAACTCCGCATGTTCCGTTGGAGGCGGCAGCACCAGCATAAGAAGCAGCACTAGCGGCTGTGGCAGATGCGTTTACATCTCCAGAATATGTATATTTATTACGAGTTGTTGAAGCGGAAGGTGTTGTACCTAAAGCAAAAATACCTGTTATTTTATTTCCAGACGCCGATCCCCAAGTTTGCGCCAATGAGGATGATGTCGCAATAGCATTTGTATCACCTGAATATGTGTATTTATTTCTGATGCACGATGCGGCAGATGTTAAACCTAATGCAAAAATACCAACTGTTGAATTGCCAGTTGCCGTACCCAACCTTGAAGCCGCACTTGATGCTGTTGCCGATGCGTTAACATCGTTTGAATAAGTATATTTGTTGCGAATAGAGGACACAGCGGGAGTACCACCTAAAGCAAAAATTCCAATGCTAGAATTACCTGCCGCAGATCCATTTTTAGAGTTACAACTTGCTGAAGTTCCTGATGCACTTACACAACCAGAGTAGGTATATTTATCACGAGTTGTTGTTGCGGAACATCCCCCCAAAGCAAATATTCCAATAGTCGAATTTCCAACTGCTGATTGATTAGAACTTGCTACACTTGAAGATGTTGCATTTGAGTTGACACAGCCAGAATAAGTATATTTGCATCGCGTTGCTCTACAGATAGTATTGTAACCAATAGCAAATATACCAACCGTTGAATTTCCGGCCGCAGCGCCACCAGATGAGGCTGTCGCCGAAGAAGTTGCACAAACATTCAAACAACCTGAAAATGTATATTTATTACGAGTAGTTGATGCCGTTCCTCCAGAATCATTGCCTAAAGCAAAAATTCCAAATGCTCCGATGGTTATGCCGGTCCAATTATAAGCCGCCACAGCCTGCATCTGCTGCGCTAGGCTCCATACTCCAGAGTAATTAGGCATTATCCATTTACTCCTGAAATAGCAGTTGAAAATCCAGTGACGCCCGAACAAGCATTTGCGCTAGATGCCGTTGCTGATGCGGTTACGCAAGTAGAATAAATGTACTTATTGCGAGTATTTGACGCACCAGCTCCTGCATTACCAAGTTGGAAAACGCCTACTGTAGAGCTTCCAGTGGCTGCTTGATAATATCCAGAAACTGTAGATGATGTTGCTGTTGCGCTTAAATTTGACGAATAAGTATATTTATTGCGTATTGTAGAAGGTCCGCCAATAGAATTACTATAGCCAACTGCAAAAATTCCAATTGTAGAATTTCCTACCGCTGCGCCGCCCAAGCTGCCGACAGATGCGGCAGCCCCAGAAGTGACCGTATCACCAGAATAAGTATATTTATCTCTAGTTGTAGATGCCGTGTTGGCAGCAAGGCATGTTGAACCCAAAGCAAATATTCCAAAACAAGAATTTCCAGTAGCAGAACCTACAGCTGAATATGTAGTTGCATTTGTTGCAGTTGTAACTGCGCAAGACGAGTAATTATATTTACTTCTATGTTGACTGACAGGGAAACAACAACATCTATATGGAGAAACACTATTTTCGCCAGTAGCAAATATTCCAACTATTGAATTTCCTGTTGCCGATCCATAATTAACACAGAATATTGGAATGCAACTTTTAGCTGCAACTGTGCAACCAGAAAATGTCCATTTATTGTTTCCAACAAATGCATTTGTATTGTTGCCAAATGCAATACGACGATTGCAAAGATTGTTAATTATGGATGTACCAACTGCACTTGTACAAGAAGAAAACGTATATTTATTTGTAACTTTACTCGTGTTACCAAAAGCAAAAATACCAAAAGCGTTAAATGGAGTGGCGCTTGAGCTGGCCGCACTAAATGCAGATGGCCCGAAGACATTAGTGGCATTAACCCTAAACGTGTACGCAGTCCCATTAGTCAAACATGCCACAGCAATGGGCGATGTCGTTCCCGTGCCAGTTTTAAATCCCGGACAAGACACTGCCGTATAGCCAGTGACAGCGCCGCCACCAACACATGATGGGGCTGTAAACGCTACCGAGGCAGTGCCACAAGCACCAGCCGTAGGCGTCCCAATGGTCGGCGCATTAGCGACCTTCAGCGTATTAAAGGCGTCTATCAAGCTGCCTATGTAGCGCCTGCTCATGGGAAATCCTTACGAGATAAGTTCATAAGAAACGCTAAACGTGATGCCGCTGGCCGTGCCGCTTGTTACTGAAATAGAAGTACCTTCCATCAGATAAATGTTGGTTGTCTTGTCAGCCACGATCAGCGAGGCGTTAGCGGGAACTGATACCGTAGATACAATCGGATATGCCGTGCCGCCAGATGGTGCAGATCCTTGAGCTACTGCACCATTCGTGTAGATCGACACAGTGGCGTTGACTGCCGAAGATCCGTTGACGTTAGCCGCCACTATTTGATTGATCCGCATCACCGTGCCGCTGGAGGCAGCATTGGCAAGTAACACCACAGCAGTTGTCCCTGATGGTGTGTAGTATGTTGTTGTGCCGTATATAGATGTTAGGGCTGCTATATTGGGATTTGCCATCGAATAACTCCTAGAAACCCAAAATCATTGAGTACGCAATTGCTTGCGCTTTTGTTACACCTGAAGCTGCTGGGGTTGTGGATTGCCATGTCGTACCGTTGCTGGTCAGCACATTACCAGAAGATCCCGGCGCAACAACTTGCAAGGCAGATGTGCCGTTGCCTAACAACACGTTATTGGCAGTCAGGGTAGATGAACCAGTACCACCGCGATTAACAGCAACAGTTACACCGTTCCAAGTGGCGGATGTAATAGAACCAGCATAGTCTAATGTATTGGTGGACCATGTTACGTTAGATGGTGCTTGGTAATGCGTATCCCAAGTTCCAGCAGCAACCGAATTGGTCAACAATGTTAGGCACAAAAATCCACCGGATTGGATTGTTGACAATGTTGTCGTGCTGTTGTTTTGAACAACAATTGTGCCAGAAGTTTGATTGTTGTTAAACGTATAAACAGCTCCAACAGACAAAGTTGTTGCGTCAGGGAGTTTAAAGGTTTGTCCGCCGGACCCTGTTACATTGTAATTAAAAACTGATGCCGCAGTTAGGGTTGTGGTTGTTCCAGCCGCAGCCGTGTTAGAAAAGCCGGGGTAAAGATAATTAGCGGTTATGTTTGAATTAGAATCACGCAGTACAACGCTGCTTGCGCCGGACGAGACAGTGACACCTGTGCCGCCATTAAGAACCGGAACAATCTGTTTATTTCCGACAGTACCTGCATTGTTGTACAGGATGTAGGTATCAGTGCCGCCAGAAACAGTCGTTGTATTGATAGCAATGCTGTTCGGGCCTGTTGAACCCGTAGGTCCAGTCGGGCCTGTTGGGCCTGCTACGCTCGATGCCGCACCAGTGGGTCCGGTCGGACCCACCGCTCCGGCAGTTCCAGCAGTACCAGTTGGGCCAGTAGGTCCTGCAACTACTGAAGCAGCACCTGTTGGGCCAGTGGGGCCATCAATTCCGTTTGTTCCAGTTGGACCTGTAGGGCCAGCAACCGTTGAAGCTGCACCAGTAGCACCTGTCGGGCCGGTGGGGCCAGTCGGCCCTGCAACTGTGGAGGCAGATCCAGTAGCACCGGTAGGGCCTGTAGGCCCAGCGGGACCGGCAGCACCGTTGATGTTAACTGCCCACGAAGCGAAAGTGCCACTACCAATTACAGAGGTAACATTTACAACCATAGCGCCAGTGCCAGAGTTGTACGATGTTACTGTACCAATCATGCTATGGGTGCTGTCATTCGCAATCAGAACCTGCTGACCAACGGTATATGCCAACCCCGTTCCAACCGTCAGCGACTGAGTGCCTAACCCAATAGTCAGTGATGTAGTGCTTGTAGTTGCGTAAATGCTACCAGCAGCGCCTGAAACACCAGTAGGGCCTGTTGGACCAGCATTGCCAGTCGTACCAGTCGGTCCTGTAGGGCCACCAACGGTAGATGCAGCTCCAGTAGGGCCAGTTGCGCCTGTTGTACCAGTTGCGCCAGTGGGGCCTGTTGGACCCGCAACGCTGGAAGCAGCACCTGTCGGGCCAGATGCACCAGTTGGCCCAGTAGGACCAGCCACTGTGGAAGCAGCACCAGTAGGGCCGGTAGGGCCTGTGGGACCAGTAGCGCCAATAGGGCCTGTAGGGCCATTCAAACCCTGAATACCTTGAGCGCCTGTTGGACCTGTAGGGCCGGTAACGCCTGTAGGGCCAGTTGGGCCAAATGCGCCTGTCGGGCCGGTAGGACCGGGAGTAATGGCAGCTATAGCCGCAGTTGTTGTGCGACGAGAAACGCCAGCTTGAACAATTTCAACTTGCTCTGTCCCACTAAGGGACGTAGCAGCCGGTAGATTCGGGATCTGAACATTTGACATTATGACATCCCCGTTTCAGCCTTAGTTTTGAACACATTGCTCATGTCAACGGACCAGTCTTAGGAACTTCAATATTGTTATAAGGCACGCCGGGGTCATTGTCACCGGGAGCGTTGGGATTCGTGCCGGGTCTTTCATTAAGTCCACCCGGCGGCTCGCCAGTTTGTTGTGTGACACGATCCTGATCGTTCTGTGTGATACGGTTGTCGCCACCAACGACCGGAATATTAGTCGCGGCATTGACCGTATTCTGTCCAGACGTAAACCGATTGTTGGTTTCAGCCGTAACAAAGTCTTGGACGCGGGGATTCATAACCGGAACTGGATCAGCCGGTACAATAATGGCTCTAAGCTGTTCTTGGGGCGTGTCATAGCAATCATTGCAAACCAAGATGCGAAGGTTCATCAGGGATGCGCCACGCCAGTCAAATTGCCACTTAAGATTCACTAAATTATAGCGAAATCCGCACCTGTCGCATATGGCATGAGCCTGCGGGTTGCTGGCACTCGTTCTTGCGCGTCCAGATTGACTTGCGTATGCCATTTTGCCTCCCTATGGCCGATAATAACCCATAATTTGAGGCGAAATATACTGTTGAGCTGTTTCAATATTTTGTTGAGCAGCGATATTATAGCTCTCATCAGCCTGACCCTTTAAGGCAACCGCTAATTGGGGGTTCCATATACGAGCCAAACGGTATGTTAGACCATCAGCAAACGCTTCCATCCACAAATAAGGGATCTCGACGTTCTGATTGTTTGTCAAATTGGAATCTTGAAGCTGCCGAACGCGGTAATACTTCAAATATTGACCGCTTGTACCGTCAGGTACAGGCCACAATGTCACAGTTGGGTTAGGGCTGATGAGGCGGTCAAACCAAAATGTCGTTGGGAAGCCTTGCTGTGTCTTATTAGGGTAAGAAGCATACTCTGTACGGCTTACAGACAAGATAATACGGTCAATAGGCGGGCTGCTACCGCTGACTGTGGATATATATGTATCCAACATGGTAACGGTGTTGAGCGGCACGTTATATGTAGATTGGGCTGCGACCAACGGGACAGTTTGCAGATCAACAGCCCACAGATTGACGCCTTCGTTCGACCAGCGGGCAAGCATCATGTTGGACGCCATACGCGCTGATATAAAATGCTCTTGGACAAGCGAAGTCGGACGCAAACCAATATTCTGGTAAGCGTATAGGACGATCTCACCTAATCCGGGATTAAAGGCGTATGTCCCGCTTGTTGACATTATATCACCTTATACAGGGCCAGCCTGAACAACGGAGGCAGTTACAGTACCAGAGCCAGAGCTGATATTGATGCAAATAGCTTTACACGGAACTGTAAAAGATCCACCAGTGCTGGCGGAAACAGCCGAAAAGCCGGTAGCAACATACCAAGTAGCGCCAGCCACAGTATATCCTTCTGCCATCGGATCATCAAATGAATATTCAATGTTAAATGTAGCAGCGCCTGATGTAATGGCTGCTCCAATACCAACATTGAAAGGAGTCTGGAAATCATCTACGGCGCAAGCTGCGCTTCTGCCAGTGCCAGACTTTGTAATTGTGGTGAGTTTCATCGCGCTTTTCCTTTAGAAGTCCCTGACCTTGCGGCGGCTGCATATGGTTTCTTTGCACTCCTTGCAGCCGCGATATTGTCCACAGCGTTTGGGTAAGGCCGACCAGCGACTCTTGCCCGTGCTTTGGCCGATTGAATTTGTTTCCGATTCAGATGCTTTTCTTTAGCATCTTTTGGAGCTTCTTTCTCCCAGAAAGGTTTTTTCAGCATTTTACATCCCATTTTTTTAAAGCGAGATTGATTCTGCTGTTTGGGTCATGTGCAGTTTTGGCAGAGGTTAATTTCTCCTTCATACCACACATTCTTGTCCTGAAATTTTCGCGTCTTTGGGCATCAGCCGGACTACGCTTGGCCTGTTCGCTTGAAACTGGAGGTTTTAGGTTATGCCCTTCAACTTTAGCAGAGGCTCTGCCTTTAGCATTTAAGCCGCCTTCTGGGTTTTGGCCCTCTTTGCGCGTCCAAGCACCGCCCATGATAAACTCCCAAAAGTAGTAGGGGGCACTAGGCCCCCATACCATTAGCTAATGTCTTCTACTTTGTGGTCCTTCGGAGGAGTACCAGCATGAGCAGACGAAAGCGGGTTCATGTTGGAGCCAGTGCGGCCACCAGACTTGCGGGGCTTGCGACCAGCATGGCCTTTAGCATTTGCACCCATAACCATGCCCATGTGCTTGGCGCTGCCGCCACGCTTCTTTTCTTTCGCAGCACCAAAGATCTTAGGTGCATTGTTACGCTCATCAGGAGCATCCTTGATGTCCTGTTCCCACTCTTTGGAACCGGTCATAGCGCCACCAGATTCTTTCTTTGTACGACCCTTCATATTAGCCTCCTATAGCTAAATTATGCGTTAATAGCTTGAATATAACGAACGACCAGAGAACCCAAACCATTAGTTGAGCTATGTGCACCAGATTTGACATAAATCTGAATGTCAGATGTTCCAGTGTTAATCCACAAAGTAGATTGAGCAAGAGTAGCCGGATTAAGGGCAATTTTGCCAACAGAGTTTGCATTGGTTGCAGAAACTAATTCTGTAGCCGTTGCAGTTGTTCCAACACTAATGGTGTAAGTTGTCGATGCGCTAGACCAAGCTACCGTAGTAATAAGGTCGATTGCAACGATGAAACTATTTGCCGGAACCACAATAGTGGTAGCAGTAGCAGTTTCAGTTGTCGTTTGATTAACGGCGTATATTTGCGCCATTTCAACGTAACCAACATTCTTAATAGTACCAGCAGTTGTGCCAGTTGTATCAAGAACATCGCCAGCCCTAATCGGGCCAGTCCATGTACTTGTTCCCATGATAATCTCCTGCACGAGTCGTCACATAGTCTGTGCAGCGTCCGCTAGGTCGGTCTATGTGACTGTGAATCCTAGATAGAAACGGGGGCCGAAACCCCCGCTCAATTAACTTACGAGGTGGGGAACGAACCCCAGATACTTCTCCAATTGTAGTAACCAAACGAGTATCTTTCGTAACCTTTTACGAGAAGATTGTCGGTTACAAAATCCACTTGCATATCTGTTTCGAACTTAATTCTCTCCATATAAGAGAGGCCATCAATGTTCGTAAGCAGGAACCAAGCGTACTGCGAGGTCAAGAAGTCGTTGACCATGTAGCCTTCTGATAAACCACCGGCTGTCATCATGATGGCATTAACATCATTATCTGATGTTCCGGGGCGCAGTTCAGTCTTTGTAAGACGAATTGCAGTAGGCTCAAGCTGCGGAGGAACCACGAGCTTGCGAGCGCGAGCAAACACCTTCAAACCAGCTTGATCTTTGAAGTTCGTGCGAACAGCAATCATGCCGTTTAGCAGCGTTGACTCATTCAGACCAACGGGAGTTGAGGGAATGTTAGCAATCGTGCCGCCATCAATAGGATGGTTCGAAGCGCAAAGAGCAACACCATCGCCACCAATAGAAGCATTATATGTGGTAGCAGTGTTCAAGACGTTAGAACCGTAGATTTCCTTAGTCTGTTGGAATGATTCGATCAAACCAAGATTCGAAGGATGGAACTGTGTCTTGTACAGGTTGTCATCAATTGCCTTACGGGTAATTGCGTACCCAAGAGCAATTTCAGTGTGTTCCTGATTGTAAACATAACGCTCACCAGCACTATTGTCGAAAGCAGTTTGACCGCCTTCTGTCTTAAGCTGTGCAAGACCCAAGAAACGCATTTCTGCGGTGCGCTCAAGCGCCATCTTAGAATCATGCTTGGTGAAGATCTTGTCGTACTGAGATGGAATCATCTCGTACTTGCCTTCTACGCCACGCAATCCGGGGAGCAGAAGGTCTTTAATTGCTGAGAGATTGACAGCCATTGGTCCTTACTCCCTTAGATGCCGACGAAATTCTTCGTCTGGACATAGTTGAAGGAAACAACAGCATAATCGTATGCCTGACTATTAATCAGAGTCCCCGGAGCGCCCGGCGGATCATTAATCACGCTGACGATCTTGAAGGGAGCATACACATTATATGTTGCGGTGTTGATTGTGGTTGTATCGAGATACGCACCAGAAATACCGTTAGAGGTATTGCCAGAGCCAATCGCAAACCCAATCGTTGATCCAATGTCGGACAGAGCAATGCCAGTGGCATCAGACTGAGCAACAAACTTAGCGTTTGGATCATTGATGATATAGCCAGTCACGGTGCTTGTAGAAGCAACGTCCGAACCGGGCCAATAGTTTGACCAAACTGTACGCTTCTGAGAAACGGACAGATACTGACAACCAACAAAAATACCGGCAATGCCGGGAACGCCGGGAGTCGCGCCAGTCGAAGAAGCGCGAGCAACAGTACCATCAGTTTGGGGTGTTACGGGGTCGCCATAATAAATGGCGGAAGCATTATAGGCCACAAGAGCGACAACCTGTTCGTAGGTTGGAGCTGATCCAGTGCCCTGATACTGACGAAAGCCGTAATAGCCTGCTGTGTTTGCAGCCATGACGGGGCCTCCTTTTAACAGGAAAGTCCATCATGCCACGCCGGGGGCACTCAGAGACAAGAAAAATTCGAATACTCTCCACGCCGGGGGAAAGAATTGCCATACAGCAATTAATTTACAAAATTACACTAAAAAAATACATTGTAAAGGGGTCGCTGACAAAACGACCCCCTTATTTTAATAATATTTATTCGGGAACCGGAATTGGCTCGTAAGAATTAGTAATTTTAGGCTTAACACTTGCGTGATCGCGCCCAAATTGACCTTCTTTAGCCTCCCCAAGCTGTGACTTTTTGTGCATAATTTGGTCACGAGCCCGTTTACGCTCAATATCTTTCACTTCGTCAGTGATAACTTTGGGCCGCTCCATAAGGACCATGCCTTTACGTTCAATATTAGCGTATTTGTGGTCGCCGGGCATCATTTGGGGATGACGGCTGGTTGGAACGGGCTCCCAGCCAGTACGCTGAAGCTGAACCTGATAAGCGGGGTTCTCTTGACCCATAACAGTCTTAGTTTTCCACTCATATGTCCAACCATCAGGCGGAGGAGGAGCAAGAAACTCATCTGTACCTTCATCTAAATCGCCAATGTGGCCCTTAATCTCTGCTGCTCTCTTAGCGGCACGAGCGCGGGGATCTTCTTCGCGTAACACTGGACGCATTGGAGCGCGGGAAGATGCAGCCACAGTATCTGCGGCCACTTCTAGACTTGTTTCAACCACATCAGGTTTAATAACAACCTTAGCGGCTGGGCGACCACGCCTTTTGGGTGCTGTATTTTCCATAAAACTCTCCTTAGTTTGGTAATTTACCGGACTTTTGTAATGCCAGCTTGTTTTGGGCATATTCTTTCTCAGTCATGCCCATCATCGAAGCCATTTCTCGTTCTTCTCCGCTTAACCGCACAATATTAGTACGAGTTCCGCTAGCTGTACCACTGCGTGTTACAGGAGCTGACGGTGGAGCGACTCGACGCTGTGTTGGGGCTGATGCTCCAGACAAAGCCGACTCTTCTTGAACTTCAACAGCTTTACGCAAGCCTAATCGGTTCTCGATAAACTCGAAATATTGCCGTGTATCAGCAATAATACCATCATCAATGGCATCTTCATGAGCCCTAAACATTCGATCAATGGTTTTTTTATTGCCCAAATGATCTTTATTGCGTCTTAACCAATCAGCCGAAGCTGGCGTGACTTGAGACGCAATATTTTCAATTGGATCAACCCATAGATGAGGCTGTGGTTGGGCTTGTTGTGGCCGGGATTCCATAGCCTGTTTACCCGACTCAAGTTGTGACAATTTTACAGCATTGCCGGATAACACTTCTTGGATTTCGGCAACGCGATCATAGTCACCAACGGACATAGCTTCCTTATATTGATTCTTAAGGATGCTGCTGTCGCGCTTAATGGTATCAATCGCATTGTTAACAAGGTGAAGATTGGTATCTTCTACCTCTAAGCTAGCCCGATAAGCCTGCTCTGTAGCTTGATTAGCCCTTTTTTCTGCTTCAAAACGGGCTTGCCGCTCTGAATCCAGTTTTTGCTTCAGCTCTTCAATGCCTTCATCGACAGACTTTTCGGCTCTAGTAGCCGGTTTATCGTCCACAATTTGTATTTCTGGATGATCGTCTTTGGCTGCATCATCAACCGACAGATCAATCTCCAATTGTTCTTCATTTCCTGACATATCTTTCTCCTTCACCAAACCCTATCGGGCTGGTCAATGCGTCCACGAACTGTCACATCCTCAAGAATGCGGCATATAACGTTGTTAACGGTAACTTGCCATCCATCTGATGGCCGAAAAACGATCCAATCATTTTCGCTAATGTTGACACCCTTGAACCATTCTTCAGTGTCATCAACAAAAGCAGACGGACCTTTTTTTAGAACGAGACCGACTTTGGATTGATAGCGATCTTCGTCAGTTGTCTTGTCTGACAAATATAATCCGCTCTTCGTTTTCTGGGGGCGGATGTACACCGCAACCAAGATCTGATTGTTAAAGATCTCTACCTGAGAAATATCACCCACTTCTTGGGCGAGCTTCTGCTTAGGATCAATTTCGTGATCCATTGTCATAAAAGGCATAGGTAACTCCTTAGTTTGATTATTTTTGACCGGATGCAAGAGATTTGGCTTCCTCAAGCAAAACCAATGAGGAACGCAAACCAACAAGAATGCCCTGAAAATGCCGATAAGTATCGTAGTCAGGGATATATCCAGCCGAAATTTGCTGCGTAATTTTGTCAATATCTTCATTAACAATTTTTTTAAATTCGTATTCTAGTCGATCTACACTGGTTAACATACGACACCCTCTTGTCGCCCTCTGTGGATGGGTGGTGGGATAAGGCAGAGGGTCCTCATCCCACCGTTTTATAAGGCTGTTACCGCCTTACAAACTTATTTGGGCGGTGTTAGCCCGTATGCTTTGATTTTCTCTAAACGCCCCTCACCTGATGCTGCACCAAAATGCATCTTGGGATAAGTGCGGCCACCAGACTTGCGCCCCATTTGGGGGCCGGGCATTGGAGGCATTTGCGGGGGAGGCATAGGCATAGGAGCGCCAGCAGGCGGAGGAGCCGCAGCAGCGGGCGGAACCGGCACTGGCATAGCGCCCGGAGGGCGTGGAGGCATACCAGCACCCATCGGTGCGCCGTCCATGCCGGGTTTGCCACCAGCATGAATCAAGATGTTCACGTTGGTCTTAGCTTTACCGCCAGACTTACGAGCAATACGGCC
>JGI24890J29729_1001130_pt1 | contig 12936 bp, 12 predicted proteins | sample FreactcultureFD7_FD_29729 | JGI IMG/M metagenome (IMG submission 29729)
GAATCCTGCTGGTGCAATGAATGATCCAAAATCCAATGATGGAACTATGTTTTGAAAACTTACCTGTCCCATACCATCTGTTACCAATGCCTGTCCTGCTACACCATCTGTGACTCCCAGCGTATATGCACCTACTGTCAGTGAGTTTAGAATTTGAACAGGAATATCACCTGAACCTGAATGTATTATTGCCACAGTCAATGCACCCTGAATTGCAACTTGGCCACTAAAATCTACATATCTATTACCTGTGATATATAAGTCACCATCAACACTACCATCTGGTGATACCACATCCATATATATTCTATTGTTAGTATCACTTCCAAGAGCTTCATATATATGAAGATATGTAGAAGTTGATCCAATATAGACTTCTTGCAAAGTGGCAGTGGTTGCAACTATGGGTGTATAGAATGTTGTCTTATCAGGTAGGGCCTCAATCATACCACCAGTGACTTCATTGTAGATATCAAATCTACCTGAATTGAATGTTATCGCACCAACTTCTTGATCATTATATAATTGTGCCCCAAAATTCATAGTCATCATAATATGACCACTATTGTTGATTAAAAACTCACCGTTGTTGTTATACAGGGTTGAGCCGCCTTCTGTTCCACCAACATAGAAGTTTTCACTAGAGATTGTGCCAGTAGATTTAATGTTATGGAAAACTACATCATTGTAAGTGTTTAGGCTTTGGTTATAGATTGTAGANGTACCTGTGCTGCCACCTCCACCAGTGATTAAACTACCACCAACCGTAGTTCCATCACCAACATATAGTTGTGTGGTATCAGTTGATAATACCAATTCACCTGCGGCAGGAACATATTGTTGAACCTGTGCGAGACTTCCTCTGCGAAGTTGTATTGGTGCTATTCCGTTAAAGAACGGGTCATTGGGATAAAATGGCATAATATATTACCCTGGTAGGGGACCTCCATCAGGATGAAAAGCTGTTATTTGAACTGTATTGTCCGATAGTTGGATACCATCGGGAAAGAAAGGAGGACCAACTCCATTATAGTTTCTAATCTGTGATACCTTAAGATTACTATTTCCAACACCGTTTCCAATGGTTACTGTTCCGTTAGCTCCGCTTAGGACCACACTACCATTGGTGTTGATATTGACATCTCCGGCTGAGACATTCATCACTCCGCCAGTTTGATATAATCCAGTGGGGAAATATATACTTCCTTCTAGGTTGACTCTGCCATAATTTCCACTATAAAGATTTAATCCACTGCCATTGATAATAAACCTACCAAGTTGGCTACTATTGGAATTGTATTGTATTGCCCAGCCATTGGTATACATATCTTGGCTAAGGCTAACTGAATTTTGAGTATTAGCAGGACCTTGAACACCTTGTGGTCCCGAAGTACCTATTGTTCCTTGGACTCCTTGTGCACCATTGGTTGGTCCTTGAGGACCGAAGGCACCTTGAAGTCCTTGAACGCCTTGCGGACCATTACTGGGACCTTGATTTCCGGTAAGTCCTTGAACACCTTGAACGCCTTGAAGTAAACTGTTTAGAACTGTGCCATCATTAAATCTTAGACCCTGTGGTCCAAGTTGCACTGGATAGGTTCCACCACCGGGATTGATACCACCATCCACAGTTCCAGTTAAATTGATATCATTAGATCTAAGTTCAATATTGTTGGGTGCCACGAATGCCATTTTGTTATGGGCATAGGCAAACATATTATTCTGATCACTGCTGGATCCGAACTCTATATATGTGCCATCACGAGGAGTCTCGTTGGGATTACCGGGAACATTGGTATTGCTAATAGTAAGTTGAATTGATGGATTTCCACTTACAATATTAAATCCATTGGTTTGAAGATTACTGCTGAGATTCCAATAAACTAAATCACCAAGATAACGCCAACCTAAGTTATTGGATCCAATATTGGTCAATACCTCACCAAACGCACTGCTGGTAGATACTGCGTATTGAAGTGTGCCCAATAATAGATTATCATTGACAGTAAAATAATCTACACTGGCAGTGGTAAAATGTATGGGTTGGGTAAAGTGTGTGGGACCATTAAAAGTAGCAGTGGTATTGATTGTAAATCCATTACCACCTATTAGTAATTCATCAGTAATTACTAGATTGGTTATTGTAAATGTTGCAGTGGTATCTAAGGTGTTAGGTGTAACTGCCCCATCCGCTATCATTCCTCGTGTAATCTGTGTAAACATCTATTATCCCCAAGAAATTACTTCACCCGTTGAGGTGTTATAGGCAAGATTATAATGTCCTGCTGGTAGTGTGGAAGTTGATATATGTCTAATAGGACTGATATATAAACCTTGATTGGGTGCATTGAGTGGTTCTCCAGTGCCATTTATAACAATACTGCCAGATACCATTTGATTATATCCAGCATTGTTTCCTATGGCAACTGAGTTAGCACCTTGGAAAACAGAACCGCCTGCTCGACCGGCACTGGTTCCTATTGCAATAGCATTATTACTCTGACCTGTTACGCCTGCTTGATGACCAATAGCAATGGTATCTCCTCCCTGACTTGGAGAACCAGGATTGTTTCTGGCAGCCCAGGTTCCTATTGCAATATTATTTTCATTGATTCCATATTCACCTGCGTATTGTCCTAAGGCAACATAATTTGTTCCTATAGCTCCACTTCCTATTCCATAACCAAATACTACAGGACCACCCCAACTATTTCCATTGATATAATTGCTGAGAATATATCCATCGGGAATATTGCCAAAGGTTACTTCTTTACTATAATCATTCCACCATAATAAATTATTTTCGGGAATATCGGCTCTCTCATTTATATTGCCTACATAAAAGCTATTGACTCTAGTCATAAGCTCAGGAAAGGGCAACGCACCACCAAAATTGTTTAAGACAATACAACCTCTAAGTTCTCCGCGTTCTGCGGCAGCCGGACCTATTAGTATTGAAGGTAAAGAATAATCTGGTATAGTGTAAGAACTATTACGACCCAATACTATATTAAAAGGACCATTTGAATTATCTTTGTCTAATAATGTTACCCAAGTAGTAGTAGAAGTTCCGGTTGGTCCGGGTGGTCCGGGTGGTCCTGGAGGTCCGCCACTTGGTCCGGTTGGTCCGGGTGGTCCGGGTGGTCCGGGGATTTGTTCTACCACCAATGTTGAGAAATATCTAATAGTGATATTATCTGGTGGTGAGGCAGGAGGTGCGGTATTGAATACTACTATACTGGTTTCTGTGGATCCAATAAGGGTATTGGTTAAGGTATAAGCATCATTGGGAGTTTGAACTACACCGCCCACTATGACTTCTGTAAAACTTAGGTTAGGAGTTGGTAATGTTAGTTGAAACTGTCTAGTAACTCCATCACCACTGAATGTATCTATTGTAGCAACAGTTGGAGTAAGAACACTGATAATGCCATTGTCAACTATTTCTACCTTTTGAACTGTATTGGTTGCAGTAACAATAACCTGTGCGGGAGGAGTGATACCAATGTTATTACCATTTAGACTAACCTGAAAATTAGGTTGTGGCAATAACTCCGCAGTGAAGTTTTGCTGGACTATGGTTACTGTAAAAGTATTAGCTGCCATTATCTGTCCTTAGATAACAACAGTATAACCAGTGGCAGTTGTATTGACTAGAGTTGGATCATCGGGAGTCACTCCAGGTTCCCAGCATTGAATAAATGCCCAACGATGACTATTGATTTGTGGAGGACTTCCTGCATCTGTCCAACCTACCTTGACTATGGTAATTGGCACATTAGCACGAGCATCTGCTAGAATAGGACCAGTGTATAAGTTAGCGGGAATAGTAACATTTACCAATCCTCCTGAAGAATTCAAAACATTGACATAGGTGCTATTGTCAATTGTTGTTTCTGGGAAATAACCAATAATCTCACTATTTGCGAAATTGGGTAATCCAGTGATGCGATCAAATGCTACTGTATTGACAACCACTGTTTGTTGGAGAACTTCAAAGGTCCAACCTGTGATGTTTACACCGAAGTTATATTGAAGTGTGTTTTGACTTGATGGAAATGTCTGTTCAATATTGACATTATCGGGTCCGCCAAGATATTGGCTAAAGTTTAATACGCCTGCGATGATATATGCTCCTGAGGGTTAAATCCTAGGACTAAGGCCCTAGGAAGTTTGGCTAGCAGTATTTATAACGGAACCCAATTAGACCCATCGTAATATGTCAAATATACTGTTGATGTGGTTCTACCACCCCAATTACCATCGGCCATGGCCATCGTACCGGCAGTTAGATTGCCGGGTGCCGATGACAAAGGAGTCAAATGTGCCGCTGAACTCAATGATATACTTGGGGTGCTTAAATTATTAGTCGAAGCATTGTATGACAAATTAGAACTGGCATATTGAGCATTATTACCAGAAGTGTTTCCAGTCTGCGTCAAATAATGTGTTCCACTGGCAGGAGTGATTGCCACATTTGCGGCATTGGTTGCATCAACGGCATTGGTGGCATTTCCAACTGTGGAGTTATTGGTCCACGCTACGGCAGCTGGATCACTGAACGCACTGACCGTATTTGGACCTCGAGCACGAGCAATCATATAACCGGTATAACTTGGATATTGATTTAGATCCCAAGAAATCACAGTTCCCGGTGACATAAATGTTCCGGCTCCGGCAAATATGCTGGCAATATATTGATAGTCATTGGGATCAGTTGTGGCACTAACCCATAACTCCATTGTTGTAACAAATCCAAAAGCAGGAACTGTTTCATATAGATAGGTATCCGTGATATAAGGTGGAACGGGTTTGGCAATGTCGTGTGTGTCAATGGCTAAACCAAACTGATCCGGTGTAAAGAAATGTGGATTCATAGTGTAATAGATACTGTCATTGTATCCCATAGCAGTAATCTGCACACCTAAGAATCCCGAACTATCCTTGCTTTCCTTGACTTGTGATATACGAAATGGTTTCCCTGGACAATATATTCCATTATAACTACCTGGTTCCCAACCATACCACTCATGTTGTATAGCCACTATGTCTCCGGCATTGATACCAATACCACTGTAATCCATTGAGAAGTTTATAATTAAATCCTCACGACTCATCCATAATTTGCGATAACCTAAATAAGTCCCCTGAATGCTATNGGTTACAAAGGGCATATTGATATCAACATTATTTTCTGGCTCATTGGGGCTTTTGAATTNATCCTCTAAGAAATAATATCTGTAATCAANCTGATTGATAATTTCATCATTGGGGAATGCTACTGTGATTTTATTGATAGAAGTTTTTAAGTCTGTGGGAGTTAAATTCACACCACCAATAATTTGATNACTGTTTATAACTCGCATTGATGCGGTGCTNAGTGTGATGGCTTGTNCTAGACTGGTTCCAGGATTGTTCAGTTGATATTGTTGTGCCAAACTGATGTTGGGAATAACACCCCACTGTCCAATACGCTCATCCCATTGCAACCAACTATCGCAGGCATCAGTCATATTGTTTAGGTTTGTTAAACAATCCTGTGTGGTATCAACAATACCATTTATCTGATATGTCCAAGTATTGGTAACTGTGGTGCCTTGTGTGTCAAGTATGGTCAATGTCTGAGTTGATATACTATTCAATTCCATTAAACTGGTGATATTGATATTGTCCATGGGGATACCACATCCATAACTATTATTGACCAAATAATCATAGATGGCATATCCGGGTTCATATAAACCATTCTGTATTTTAGCATCCATTCCACCTAGCCCATAGATACCCGAAGATTGATCGTAATGTAATCTAAGAACAGCAAACACCGCATTGGTCATTTGTGTAGAGGTTGTCCATTGTGTATCTAAAGGGATGCCACCTCCTGTGGAATTATCTTGTAATAATGTAATGGCATCAATAGTAGTAGCACCTTGATATTGTGTGCCTATATCAAAATNGTTANTACCCTGATCAATCATGTCATAACAATTATGGTTGGTGCCAGTTGATAGACTACCATTGCGATAAAACCACATTGATAGTTTACCAGCGGCTTTGGTATTGTATTGACCACCAACCTTAGAATGTTTTTTAGGTTGTGTATACCAACCTGTGATCTCACTGGGATTGTTGGGATCAAATATCAACAGTTTACCATCATAGTAAATATCACCGAAACTTGTTTCCTCTATTCCGGGATATACGGGTGTTGCTTCACTGAATGACAGTACATACCACATCCATTGTTGATCAGTAGAAATAATAGCATCAGTGACTATGGGTTTGGCATATCTATTTCCGTATACCACAGGCAGTTTATTATCCGTGGCTGGGCCTAACTGAATTTCAGTGCCTTGGGGATTATTCCCTCCTTGATTCTTAAACAATAAACTGGCAATGGCATAGGTAGTGACCAAACGAACTGCAAATGTTATAGCCATTCCAGCCCAAGAGGCTGCTCCAATTTCTAGTCCCTCTAGAATATAACCTGCGATCAGTGTGCTTGGCATATATAAGTTTCCTCTAGTTTTTCAAATCCAAATCTCTCATAGTTCAAGTCTGGACTTGTTACCATTTTGCTGATTGTATAGTATTGGATTTCTTTTTGCTGAATTAGTAAATCACCAACTGATTTATATTCTTTTATTAAACGATAACCATCTCTACTACCTCTATATTCGGGTTTGACCCAATAAGCTAGTTCAGCCATATATCTAATGTTTTGATCCCAAATATTAAATGTATAGATAGCCATTATCATTCCCGTGATAATATTATCCTTGACTGTGAGTAGAATAAGACCTCTTCGATGTTNTATGATAGCTTCAACCATGGCCTTGGCAGTGGTCTCATCTACATTGTTATGTGCGTTGAGAGGACTGGCTTCGCGATATTCTCGCAACATCGCCCATATTTCTTCTCTGTCATTTAAGTCTGCTGGCCTTATCATAATGGTAATCCGAAGTTGAATGTTGTATTGTGTATGGCTTGAATGCGATCCATTCCTGTGTCATAGAGAGGATTTAGTGGTAATCCAGTGTTGGGATCATAGTTGGGTATGATATTCTTATTCCAACTTGACCCATTGGTATGACGCCCCGCNAATCTATTTTCTAGAACAGTTTTATATGAACTGCATTGTAGTGTTAGTGTGAAAGTATCTACNNGATCCTGCCGATCCTCATTGATGTGATAACTGGTGACAATACCAGTATATCGCAACTGTGGACTATCTATAAGATGATAACTGTCATTATAGAATCCACGCCATAACTGTATTTTGGCACCTTTGATACCAGCGTGATAACTGCCATCAGAATTCTTTCCTATTTCTAGAACATTTTTAATCTGATTGGGATCAATACCTACTAAGGTAACTTGTGTGTCATAACTTGTGGCAGTTAAATCTCGTTGATGTCCGCTGATATTGACCAATCCACCTAGAGCAGTATAAGTACCAGTGGCAATACTTGATACTCCATTTTGGTCAGTGATTACTTCATCTTGGAAACTTGTAGAAACTCCATATGTGGCAGTGGATAAACTCTGTGGATTGGTGATTGTAATTCTAATAAATTCCGCATCCTTGATATGCGAACTTGCCAATGCGGCATCAATTGCGGCGGTGAATGTAGGCATTAAACATCTCCTGTGTATTCATAGAACTGAAACGGACCACTGAATGTTACCAAGGCTGTGCTACCACCTGGATTCATTTTGTAAGTTGGCATATTGTTGCAGAACATATTGAACTGAACTGCATTACCAACTACAATATGCNNGTTATTAGTCCCAGTTCCGATGAAGTTGGGGCGATGTGTGGTTACTACTACTGTAGATGCTCCCCCTCTCAGCACATCATATTGACTGGTTACTGGATAGGGATAATTAGCAACCTGAATAAAATCACCTTTCCTAAACATATATTGAGTAGGGTTGATGCCAGGTAAATTGTTTAATGTTAAGACTGTGCCTGTCCAACTTTGAACTGTAACACCAGAGACATCACTGGGGGACATATCACCTTGATAGGCTAACATATAACTTAATCCTGTGCTGGAACTGAATGATATGACCTGTGGATATTGACGATCCAATCTATCAATATCTTCGAACAAACTGCGATTTTCGTTATAGGATAACATTGCGGGAACTGTGATGTTGAATTTCCAAGTATTGCGGGTGACTGTTTCATTGGTCTTGGCCACTTCCGATCTTGTGTATTGCACACCTAAAACTCTACGGCGATCTATTGTGATTGTCTCAGCTAGGTTTATAATTGATTGTAATCCACTCATTATCTTGTCCTTAGGGGTATTTCTCTACGAGCTTGTTCAGTCATACCAAACATAGTCATACGGTTTTCATAAAATAATTGTGCCACTGATTTGGCATCAACTGCGTTTATATTGTAGTTGTGATAGTGTGTGTCTCCACCCATCATTGAGGCTGTGTCTTTGGCAGATGTAATTGATGCTGGACCATTGACGATCTCTGGTCCTGCTTCACCAACAATACCAAAACCTCCTGCTGGAATACTACCACCATTGGCGTGGAATAAACTACTGAAGAAACTGCCCACTCCGCTGAGTATACCACTACCACCACTGGGTCCATATTCATCAGTAGTTCCTCCAGCTCCAGCACCTCCGCCAAATAGGGCGGCACTAAATCCACCTAGGCTAAATCCTTGACTGATGCCCATTGCACCCATCATTTGGCCAAAGGAGGATTTAAGTTGACTATTCAATAAACTCATAATGAAGCTGTCAACCATGCCTTTGAAACTCATTTTACTATGACTTGTTAACGCATCAATACTACTATTCACCGCATTGGCAAATCCATCAAATGCGGCTTTGCCAGCATCTGCGGCGGTTCCTGCTTTGTCAGCAAAACTATGCCAAGCCTGCGTGAATCCAGTGTCGAATGAATTGGCCGCAGTCTGAAGATCTTTGGTTACTTTGGTTTGCTCTCGATATGCTTCATTGACTTTGTCAATTACTGCCTTTTCTTGTTCTTTACTAATAATACCATTGTTGGCATTCTTTAGTTCGAGTATCATACGCTCTATGTCTGCGTTTTTAAGTTTGTCAATAGCCGCTAGTTGTTTTTCATAAGCACTCATTGTAAGTTCAGTGATTTGAACTTTGATGTCAGCTATCTGTTTGCCAACCTTTAAGTCTTCAGCATCAAATATTTTCTTTTGTGAAACTTCTAGTTTAGCCTGTGTGAATTTAATAGTAGCCTCACGAACTTGATCAAACCCTTGACGGATCAATTCAAGTTCTTCAACCAATCTACGATCCGATTCAGTAATACCTAAAGCCAGTGCTTTGCGTTTGGCGACATCTAACGCGGCTTCTTCTTCTTTTCTTAATCCGGCCACGGCCTTGTCAACATTGCTGGCGGCGGCAGAGGCAGCTTCTTCTTCTATGGCACGGGTCTTGCCCATTATCTTATTATATTCTTCAGTGCCGTGTAATAACAAGGCACGAGTATTTTGTTGATTAACTAATTCTTTTGTAGCCTGGGCCATTGCGTTGGCATTGCTGGTAATTGCTCCAAGTTCTTTTTTCAATTCTGCTATTTCTAGAGTCTTATCCATATTAGGATCTTTGTTTTCTGCTTCTAGAACTTTTAGTTGCCCAGTTAGTCTCATCCTGTCCAGTGTTGCTTTAGAGGCAGCTTCGAATCTTGCCATTTCAGTTTTGCGAACTTCCTCACTGGCATTGACAAGATCTCTTTCTTTGTTTATTCTATCAACTGCTAATGCGTGTTCTTTTTGCATCAACTCAAATCTATTTTGTAATGCGATCTGTTTGGCTATTTCGGGATCATATCCTGCATTGGTCAGCAATGGGGCAAAGGAAGCACCACCTCCTCTTCCTCCTCCTGCTCCTGTGGAGGGTAGATTCTTTAATCGTTTATTGATTGCTTCTAGTTTTTCTTCAGCCTCAATGGACATCATACCCCAAGCGTGTCTCCAACCATTGGCAATTGATGTAGTCCAGTCGTTAAATGCTGTTCCCACTTCTTTGAGTTTGTTCATAACCCAACTCAACGCACCCCCTACATAGTCAGTGATAACTCCACCAAATGCTTTCCACACCACGGTCAATCCAGTAACAGCCACTGCCAAAGCGGCAACAACCGCGGCAATGGTAGCCCAAGCAGGTGCTGTGAAGAATCCTACTACTGCGGCCACTGGTGCTAACAAACTGGCCAGGACTGCTCTTAATCCAGCAAATGCTCCGGTAGTGGCCACGGCGGTTGTTCCGGCTGCGGCAGTGGCTGCCGTAGTTCCGGCTGTGATAGCGGCCACTGAGGCCTGTGCGGCAACAAATCTTTCCTGTGCGGCGGTAGCGGCATTGGTTATAGCTGTAAATTCAGTGCGAGTCATTGTCATAGTCATTTCGGCTCTGTTTACTGCGTTTACTGCTCCTAGATATGCCCCCTCTGAGGCTGTTAGTTCCGCCATAGCCACTGTCAATCTTTGATTGATTACTGCGGCTTCTGCGGCTGCCGCACTGGCTGCTCGCATTGTTTTCTCAAAGGCAGCATTTGATCCGGCACCAACACCAAAGGTAGTGGCTAATCCTGCTACTGCTCTAACCAACATATTAAATGTTCCAACAGCGGTAGATATAGCGGTAGCACCTAATATTGCGATAAAGGCTTTGGCAGTTGCGGTAGCACCTAGGAATCCATGAGCGTTATCACCAATAAGTCTTAACAATGGATCTAGAATATCTAATATATTTCTTTTAAGTTCTGTTAGCCCCGCTTGAACTTCGCGATAAGCACGGCTAGCATTTTCAATACTCGCGGCATGAACATACATTGAACCAGCGGCTCGTTCAGCACCCGCAACAAATGAGGGCCAATCAACAGTTTTGGCATCACGACCCAACAACATCATTGTTAGCTCGGCTTTTTTGCCTGGGTCTTCCATTGCGGCCAGGGCCTTGGCTACTTTTAAGAAAGCTTCATCGGGACTTAATTTATGTAAGTCATCCATGGTAATGCCTAGTTGATGATAGGCATTTTTTAATCTAGCACTACCATCATTGGCTTGCTGAGCTGTGGCTTCCATACGCAACATTGCTCGAGCCATTGAATCTTGATCCTTGCCAGCTGCCTGAGCACCTGCAGATAACTCTAAGAACTTGGTGGTGCTAACACCCACTGCTTCAGCCATCCTGGCTGTGTCGCTGGCTGCGTGAACAGCATTTAGAATAAAACTACCTAGACTTGCACCAACTAGGGCTGTGGCTAGCTTATCAAATGATCCCACTAACTTATCAACTCCTCCTGACATAGAAAGAGCTTTAGTAGTGGCTTGATCTAGTTTCTCTACCTGTCCCGACAATGCTTGATTATTGTTGCTGATCTGAGCGGTAAGTTCACCTATCTTGCCACTTAATGCACCTATAATTTTGGTAAGACTATCTACAGCGGCTGTGCTTTCAGCCATGGTCTTTTTAAGGTTAGCACCAAAGGCTGTGGTGTTGGTATCTACCTTTTTAAGTATCGTTTGAAACTGCGAATCGTCTAGTGTTAGACTTATGCTTATATCTGCCATTATCTTTTGCTCCCTATTTTCTTAACCAACTGTGGTATGAGTTTCTGTGCGAATATCTTAGTAGGATCACTCATACCGTGTGGTGCTTGCTCACTGCCTCGCATCTGTCCATCTCTGAATCCTCTGCCCGCATCCAACACTGAAGCATAATCATAATCAGCAGTGATAACATTGCTATGGAACTTGGTGTTGTTTCTAGCATTGCCCCCCTTGACTGGGGCCACTGGGGTATTCTTAACATATTCAGCATAGATCAAAGGCATGGCCTGTTGAGTGACTTTCTTCAAGTTGTTGATTTTGCCTAGAAGCACGGACTTATCAAACTTTACATCAACTGAGGCCATTTTTCATTTCCTTAAACTTTGAGAAAGCATCTTCAAGTTTCTTGGGATCCACTTGGGGAGTGATACCATGTCGCTTGTCATCCTTCATCTTTTCATAACTCAGTGAGATGTCCATAATCTTAATATCCAGTGTAGTGGCACGCTCTAGGACTTCACTGGGGAGTAATCCATACCTCTCCCCAATGCGATCCAGTGTGACTGCTACATATATCTCTGGACTATCAGTATCATATTCATCTCCGGTTACTTTCCCAACTGTTCTGCCAATTTGCTGAATGCTGAGATCATAACCTTGCTGGGTAATATCAATCCATCTTTGATAACGGGATTGGCATCTTCATCCAACACCATTTCTTTTAATAAATCTGCCATCTGACTAAAATCCTGACGGTCACCTGCGGCAAACTTTAAGAAAGTTTCCATAGGTTGACGATCCATTGTGTAGAACTCAAGTGGTTCTCCGTACTGCTTGACAGTATCCTCATCTTCAATGGTGATTTTAATCAGTTCGGGTTTTTTTGCTAGTGAGCTTAGTTTCATATCTTCAAATCCTTTTTTAAGTAATGTATAAGGGCTAATGCAAATACATACCTACTCTCAGCTTTGTCCAAATCACCTTTTGCGTGACGGATCTCATTCAAACCTTTGGCGAGTTCTGCCTCCAATGATTGGAGTAGTTCGCCGATATTGTAATCTTCAAATCGCATATATCTGCATACCTTTCAATGTATTTACTCAGTCAAGAGAAAAGGGTGTATTAAACACCCTTTCTAGTCTATCTAATCTAATTAGGTAGCTGATGCAGTATAAGTGCCATCGACCTCAATGATCAATGGTGTGATATATACTGGTTGGTCTGGAGTTACCTTAGGTGCTAGACCTGATAGGAATCCTGAACCTGCAACCGCATTGGTCGTTGTTCCACCCCAATAGAATTTGAAGTAAACGCGATTCTTGTTGTTGCTGAGATTAAACAATCCTGCCACTGAAGCACTGGTAGAGGGTGTT
>JGI24890J29729_1001131_pt1 | contig 12929 bp, 19 predicted proteins | sample FreactcultureFD7_FD_29729 | JGI IMG/M metagenome (IMG submission 29729)
CCTAACCTAGAGAACAAAATGAACAAAGAAAACCTATCACCAGATGATCGTAGAGCCATTAGTCAAGTCAAACTTGCATTGGTTAAAGCCGCTGGCGTAAANCTTGAAAATATCTTTCCTAGCCTTGGGGCTAAGANCGAGAAGATTCACCACACTAAAAGCCTAAGCCATACTCGTAAGGGTTCTGGTCGTAAGCATCAGCAAGGGAAAGCATAATGGATAGCTTTGAGCAAACAATATCAAAAATGTGTCCCGATGCAGATAGCTTTGCTTTTATAGCAATGCCTTCTGATGGCGTAGGCATTGCCGCCATACAAGGGGATATAAAAGCTATTGCGCCTTTATTCGACACTTTATTTTTAGCTTTGAAAGAAGCTATTAGTTTAGAAACTACCCAATCTATCTTAAAAAGACTTGAATGGGTAATTAACAATAAAACCCTCTCTGAAACTCAACGCGAATTTAACAATTAAGGATATAAATATGAGCGAATTAAAAGCCTTTCCGCATACTTTCCCTGAAACGACTCATGTAGAGTGGGGCATGGATTTGCGTGATTATTTTGCGGCTAAAGCTATGCAAGCTTTTATTCAAGCTAATGCACATTCAGAAATTACTAATTCTGATATTAAAGATAAATATATAGCACAAGGGGCTTATGAAATAGCTGATGCTATGTTAAAAGTTCGCGGTAAATGACCATTCTTTGGGTGGACTTTGAAACAAAGTCCCGTTGCAATCTGTTAACGCGTGGCGTGTATAACTACGCGCAAGATAGTTCAACCGAAGTGTTGTGTATGTCTTATGCGTTTGGTGATGCTGATGTTGTAACGTGGACTCCTGCCCAACCCTTTCCTGATGCAGTACGCAATCACAAGGGAATGATCTATGCTCACAATGCCGCCTTTGAACGGCTGATCTTTTGGTATGTATTGCAAATCAATTTTGATTTAGAGCAATTCTATTGCACCGCTACTCAGGCTAGGGCTAATTGCGCGCCCGGTTCTCTTGAAGATGTAGGGCGTTTCGCAGGGGCGTCTATGCGAAAAGATTTTAGAGGTTCACAATTAGTAAGAGCTTTATGTATTCCGCAACCTGACGGCAAGTTCAATGACGATCCCATACTTATGAAAGAAATGGTCGAATACTGCGAACAAGACGTCAGGGTTATGCGGAATATTAGCGGGGCGATGCGCCCGCTATCTAGCGAGGAACAACTCGACTATTGGGTTAATGAGCGCATTAATGATCGAGGCGTATTGGTGGATGTGCCACTTGCACAAGCCGCGATGCTCTATTCCGAAGAAGAAATCCTTGAAGTTCAAAAGCTGGTAGTAGAGATTACTGAAGGTGAGATCACCTCAGTACGCTCGCCCAAGATGCGCGAGTGGGTGCAATCCAGAGTAGGTGATGAAGCTTTAAAGCTGATGGAATCATATAAAGAAGGACGTAAAAAGTATTCCATTGATAAGAATGTGCGTAACTCTTTACTTATCTTTGCTGATGAGAATCCCGATCAAGTGCCACCTCATGTTGCGGATGTAATTCAATGTGCTGATGATTTATGGGCATCCTCAGTAGCTAAATTCCAACGCATGGTGAACTTGGCTGATGAAGAAGATCAGCGAGTTAGGGGCGCGTTTATGTTTAATGGTGGTAGCGCTACAGGTAGGGCGTCTAGCATGGGGCTACAAGTTCACAACTTCACCCGCAAGTGCGCCAAACATCCTGAGCAAGTGCGTAACGATATGGTAAAGGGTAGCGATATTGTGCCGCAACATGGCAAGCGTGTAACCGATGTACTTAAAGGAATGTTACGCCCGGCGATTATTCCTGCTAAGGGTAAATACCTAGTCGTAGCAGATTGGGCAGGTATTGAAGCCCGTTGCAATCCTTGGTTATCTAACAAACCGCAAGCTGAAGAAGTACTTGATGTATTTAGAGCAGGGAAAGACATTTATATCCGCGAAGCCGCAGGGATTTTTCGTTGCGATGAGGCTGAAGTTACGCCTGATCGTAGACAGCTAGGAAAAGTTGCTATTTTGGCTTGTGGCTATGGTGGCGGCATTGGGGCTTTTGCGGCTATGGGTCGTAACTACGGCGTTATTCTTCCTGAGTCTGATGCTCGTAAGACTGTTGATGCTTGGCGTAGAGCTAATCAATGGGCTGTTCAATATTGGCAAGAACTAGAAACAGCTTACACCAGAGCCATGCGAAACATAGGGCATGAGTTTAGTGCTGGGCGCGTAACCTATTTATTTGATGGATTGCATCTTTGGTATGCTTTACCCAGCGGCAGAGTGCTATGCTATCCCTATGCCAGACTAGATCAGGAGGGGATAACTTACGCTAAAGCCGCGTGGAAACCCGCCGCCCTCGATACTGAATGGGCTAGAGCTAGACTCTGGAAAGGGTTGGCTTGCGAAAATATTACGCAAGCTGTTGCCAATGATATTCTTAGGAATTCACTACGACAAATAGATGATGTGGTTCTTCATGTACACGATGAAATCGTTGTGGAAACCAGCAATCCAGAAGCAGTAAAATGTCAGATGGAAAGCATTATGCGTAACTCGCCGGTTTGGGCTGAGGATTTACCCCTAGAGGTGGGAATTAGCATAATGTCGCGTTACGGAAAGTAGTAAACTAATAAACCAAAAGCCTAAACCCTCGTAAAAAGGTTTAGGCTTTCTAACCAATAATCAAGCTAGAGGACAAGATAATGGCTGAAAAAATTATATCACCAAACGAATTCATTGACTTTTTAGCAAAACTACCTGCTGAGGGTGAAACTCTTTTGGTGGTTAAGCAAAAACCTGTCATGTCCAATGGTGAACACGCTTTGCATGGCGACGGGACACCAAAATATACTTGGATTCCGATGTTGCCTGAACGCTACAAGCCTAATGGTTCTCATTACGTTAATACTGGCAGTTTTATTATCAATCGTTTTAAAGACGGCAAAATGTCGGCTTCTAATGCCAATTGTGAACACACTTTATTTCTGATGTTAGATGATATTGGCACTAAATCTAAAGTGCCACCATTAGAGCCAACTTGGAAGCTGGAAACATCGCCGGGTAATCAACAATGGGGCTATGTTTTTGACTTCGATCACCAGCCTACTAAGGGTGAATTCACCGCCGCCATTAAAGCGATTGCGGCGTCGGGCTATACCGATGGCGGCGCTACTAATGCGGTGCGTAATGTCAGAGTGCCCGGTTCTGTTAACTTAAAAGAAGGTAAAAATTTCTTTGAAGCAAGACTTTTAGAGTTCCATGTGGATCGTGAGTTTAATCTTGACCAAATCTGTAAAGCTTTAGGGGTAANCCCTGAGCAAGCCGATACTGCTTTTGTTCGCCCTATCTCTTTAATAGATGATGGGGACGACGACATACTTCAATGGCTTGACGATAACAATCTCATTCTTGAAGAAGGTAATCAATCTGGTTGGTATGGGGTAGTTTGCCCGAACTCCGCCGAGCATAGCGATGGCAATCCAATGGGGCGCTATCACCCTCTCAATCGAGCTTACTGCTGTTGGCATGAGCATTGCCAAGATTTCGGTTCTAAAGCATTTCTATCTTGGGCGGCTGATAACGGCGCGCCTAGACATGAACCCGGTGTGCGGTCTGAACTATTATCTAGCGCGCTTTCAATAGCGCTCAAAAAGATTGAGCCTTTTAATCTATTCACAGTTACGCCCGAAGATCAGCTTGCCGAGATCGAGCGTAAAGAGTTGGGTAGGCTAGAAAAGGAAGATTGGTATGACAGATTCGCCTATGTTCAGTCCGATGATTCTTACTTCGATTTGCTTGCGCGTAACGATATTTCCCGTGGCACTTTCAATGCGCTTTATCGCCATATCTCTTGCAAATCTATCCACAATGGGCGCAAACTTGAAGCGGCTAATTGCTATGATGAGAATCGCGTAGCTCACAATGCTGTTGCTTTGAGAGGTTTAACCTACGCCGCTGGTGATAGCGCCTTAGTGTCTAGCATGGGTGAATTGCATGGTAATCGGTGGGTCAATGCTCGCCCTGTTATCAAGTCAAAGGGTGGCAATATTAGCCTTTGGCTTAACCATTGCCATACGCTTGTACCAAACCAAAAGGAACTCGATCACCTTTGGGATATTATGGCGTTCAAACTCCAAAACCCAAAGATTAAGATCAATCATGCCGTTCTGCACGTTGGCGATGAGGGTTGCGGTAAGGATTTAATGTGGATGCCTTTTGTATGGTCAGTCTGTGGTGCAGATTCCAAGAATCTTTGCGTAGTTGATAGTGATAAACTTCAGTCCCAGTTCACTTACCATTTAGAGTCAGAGATATTGATTCTCAATGAATTAAAAGAGCCAGACTCAGCCACCCGTAGAGCATTAGCTAACAAGCTAAAGCCTATCATTGCCGCCCCGCCAGATATGCTAGACATTAATCGTAAAGGCAAAGATCCATACAAGATGGCTAACAGGCTATTCGTATTGGCTTTTTCCAATGAGCAGATTCCTATCTCTTTATCTTCCCAAGATCGCCGCTGGTTCTGCATTAGTTCTGAAGCGCAAGCGATGGAAAAGATTAGGGTAGGCTCAGGTCTTGAGCTATACAACTGGTATAGGGCAGGGAACTTTGAGCATATTGCTAGTTGGCTTTATGCCCGTGATGTATCTAAATTCAACCCCGGTTCTGCCCCCGAAATGACTGAATTTAAGATGAATCTTTTAGAGTCAGGCATGAGTAGCCTAGAGTCCACCATTGTTGAAATGATTAAATCTCGTACAGGTGACTTTGCGCGTGGCGCGATTGGTAGCCCCTTACATCCTATCTGTGATCGTATTGCTGATTTGATGGGCATGGGGCGTAATAAAGTACCCCAAAGCGCTTTGCTTCATGCACTTAAAGAAGCAGGTTGGATTGATTGTGGTAGGCTGGGCGCGGCAGATACTAGCAATAAAAAGCGGGTGTTTGCTTCACCAGATGCGGTGCGTAGCTTTAGTAAATCTGAATTACGGCGTATGATTGAGCTACCACCTGAGCCAAAGGCTGTGGTGTTAGACATGAAGCGGAGCGCATGATGTTTTATACCTATATCCATCGTTATCAAGATACGGGGCAAGTGTTTTATGTCGGTATGAGCAAAAATAAATCCCGCATGACTAGCAAACAACGTAATCATCAACCACATTGGTATGCCGCTGTTGAAAATAAAGAATGGTTTGCTGAAGCTGTAGCTAATTGGAACACTAAAGAAGAAGCTGAAAGCCATGAGCAACTGCTAATATCTTGCTTTAAAGATATGAAACACCCTATCATCAACTTAACCAAAGGTGGGGCAGGGCGCACAGGCTTTAAATGGACAGCACAAGAACGAATTAAACAAATACCAAATCAGATTGCGCGCGGTAAAATGGGTGGTAAATCTACATCAGAAGCAAAACAAATAGCGGCGCGACGCAATGGTGCGTTAGCTAGTAAAGGTAAGCGCTTAGGTATTTGATTTTAAAGGAAATTATTATGAACAAACCCACTCGTAACGATTCAGGCGCAGTTAAATTTACTCTTACTAAAGCGGCTAAAGCCCTTGGTGAGAAAGGTGGTCATGTTAGCTCACCAGCTAAAACAGCCGCCGTTCAAAAGAACGGCAAACTTGGCGGCAGACCTACTAAAGCATAGAGCGATCCTCTTAGGGGTAAAAGCGGATGCTGACCAGTTAGCTGAAATGCAAAGGCAGACGTAGCGAGTAGCCCCGCCTTTTTGTTTCATGTGAAACATTTTTTGAGTCAAAAAGTCAAAAAACAGGATTTTAACTGAGAATCGTTCTCATTTAGCCGTTTTTCTTGTTTTACATAATACTTTTTTCATTCGGAAAACCCTTATAAATCAAGGGCTTACGGCATTTTTCTAATGCTATTTATACGCAATTTTTTAATGAGCGAGCGCGGGCGCATTTGCGCGGGCGCTAGAATAGCACCGGCGCGGGTTTGCCAATAGAAAAGGGCGCAATATTAGGCGGCAATAAGCCGCGCCAATAGAGCGCCCGCAATACGGCATTAAATAGCGCGGGCGATATTCTCGCAAATAATCCGCGCCCCTTTAGAGCGCTCAATACTTGCGACAATAGCCCGCTAAGGGCGCGACAATAAGCCGCCGCCCCTAAGCTATTGAGAGAAAAGAAAAAGCCGCCATAAGGCGGCATTGTTTAATTGTTTACTTAATAGCGCCCCTCTACACTTAGCCAAAAATCATTTTTTAGCGCTTCGCGGCGCTCGCGGGCGCTGATAATCTCGCGGCGGTATTCTCTCAATTTATCGGTTAGCGCGTCGCATATTGCGCCCGCTAGATCAATTCCCGCCCGCCGTTGCGCTTTAATAGCCACAATAAGAGCGCGCGCCATTTTGCGGGCTTCGCTAATTTGCTCGGCTAAATCGCCGCGCATTTGCTCGGCTTGATCTTGCGCGTCGGCTTCGCGCCCTTGCTCGGCTTCGCGCTCGGCTATGCTATCAGCGCGGCGGGCGGCATCATATATAGCCCCTTGATTTTCTAAATTTTCGCCGTCATTCGGAGCAAATTGCCCTTGTGAAAAGTAGATTGTGGCTATATCGCTATCGCTATAAGCAATAGCAGGGCAAATAAAAACGCCGCGCCGCCCCGCTTTAATTTTGACAATATAGGGCTTAACTATTTCGCGCTGAAAGCTATCGGCATAATAGCCGGTATATTGAAAGCGGCGCGGGCTTATATCTTCAATTAGCGCGGCATCATACCCCGTGAGATCATACGCGCTTAAATCGCCGCTTTTATTGTAAAAATTGGCGCTATCATACGCGATATAGCCCCGCCGTTTATATTTCACTTGATGATTAAGCGCCGCCGCGTAAGCGCCCGCCGGATTATGCGCCGCCCATTTTTCAGCTTGTTTTTTTACGGCATCAAGCCGCGCCGTTAATTGATAGCTAATAGCCATTTTTTTAATCCTCTAGAATTAAAACAAAATCGGGCAAAATTACCCGCCAAAAAACCCGCAATAATGGCGGGCTTTTTAGCTGATAATTTTTAATCTAATTGTGGCTCGAATTTTGGCGCTTCCCCGTCATCAAAATATTCTCGAATTTTAAAATATTCGATTATTTCGCCATTTTCTAATTGCTCGGCTATTGCGTCATATATCCAATTATTTTTTAAAATATAGCCGTTATCATCTAGCGCAATTTTTAACTTTATCTCATAAGTTTTCATTCTAATAACCCCTTAGCTAATGTAATTTTTTGCTCAAATTCTTTTAGCTCATAATTTTCTAATTGAATAAGCATAAATTCGGGCGGCGTATTTGCTTCGCGCTCATTTTCGCCGCGCCGTAAGCCGTCGGCTATTAGCTCGGAATATTCGGTTAATTTTTCAAGCGCTTGAAGCGCATCAATAAAGCCGCCCAAAATAAAGCCTTTTTTATAATCGCCCTTATTATGCGCCGCCGTTTCTAATTCTATTAAATGGTTAATATTCATTTTTTATAATTCTTTCACGTTAAAATATTGATTATCATAATCGCCCCAAATTTGCGTAAAAAGGCAAATTGCCGCGCCGCTTACATCGTGGCGGATCGTTTCGCCCGTATCATAAGATTTTTTTAAGCGCCCTTGTAAGCCCGCTTCGCGGCTTACTTTCACAATAGCGCCGCGCATTGTGGCGGCTTTCACTTTGAAGCGGCTAACCCAAGAATAATTTGCTTCCCCGCCGTAAGTATCAGTCATTTCAATTAAGAAAAATTCTTTTTTCATTTTTCGCCCTTTTCAATTAAATAAGCCGCAATTATTTCATCTATATCCTCGGATTTTTGCTTGATAATCCCGCTTTTTATAATATCTTGCACAATATCCGCAACGCGCCACCGGCTTTCAGCGCGCGGGCTATTTTCTAAACTATCGCCAATTTGCCACGCGCATTCTATTGCTATTTCAATAATTGAATATTCTTTCATTTTTCGCCTTTTAAATTTTGGGCTTCAATCTCGCGGATAATCTCTTGTGCTTCGGTTATATCTTCCCGATCACTCCAATATTGCTCACCGCTCGGCTCTTGATCATCTAAATAATAATCGGCAAAATCGGATAATCGGCATAAAGTATTAAATTGCTTTTTTGTGATTTTTATCATTTTGCTTATGCCTTTTCAATAAAATCTATTTTCAAAAATTCTACTTGCGCCGCGTATAAGTGAGAATTTCGCCCCAAATAACGGCGCGCGGCGGCTTCGGGGCTTTCATTCGCTAAAAATGGCTCATTAGCTTCTCTTAGACAATTAAGGGCTTTATCAATATAGCTAAAGTAAACCATGCCGACGGCTTGCGGCTTTTCTAAATCGCTCGCGGTATAGTTTATTTCAAATAAGCCGCTTTTATTGCCGTTAGAATCATATATTGAATGGCTAATAGATCCCTGCATTATCCATTCGCTTACATCGGATAAGTTACGGGCTATTTCAATCGCCCGCCCGTCACCGCCCGCCGCTTGCGCTTGCGCTGTATCAGTAGCATAAGCGGCATTATCTAAATTTATCTTAATAATTAAATCCATTTTATTTAAGCCCCGCCATTGTAGAATTGAGCGATTCGCATAAATCCGCAAGATTATAAATTGAGCCGAATATGATCCCGCCGCCAAATTGCTTATTGTGAAATTTTCGCCCGCCTAATTTGCGCGCCCTTGCAAGGGCTAAATTGTATTTTCTAGTTATAAAATCGCCCGAATAATCGGCATTTTCCGCCGGTGTATTGAGCGCTAAAAAGTGGATACAATAGCGCGGGTTACCATTACTATCATTATTCATTCTTGAAAAATCGGATTGTGAGATTGTCATTTTTAAGCCCTTTCCAAATATATAGCCATTAAATTATTCGCGCATTTTTCGCATATTGCACAATATCCCCGCGCTGTTATTTCATCTAAAATTATCGCTTCGCTATCATTTTCGGGGTTATCAATATCCCAAAATAGATCGGTTACCCTCTCAATCGCGCCGCAAGAATCACAATTATTTAAATCGCTCATTTTTAAACCCTTTCAATCAGTTTTAATTCTTGCGCCATTTTTTCAATTTGCGCCCATGCGATAACGTGACAACCGACGATCAAATTTTCCCCGTCAAAACTATTGAAGCGATAAGCGCCCAAATTGATATTATGTAAACCCGCTTCAATTTTGCCGCCGGTGCGTTTTGTGCGCGCTAATAAAGGGTAAATTTTGAGCGCATCGCTTACGGGTATTTTCGCGCCGCGCGTTGTTTCTATTTGCTCGCCCTTAATTCTTAATAGCGTATCGCTAAATTGAAAGCCGTTAGTATTTACACTTTCACCGGTTAGCCATAAAGCGAGCCGCTCGGCGCTTTCAAGCGCGGCAATTCTATTGCTTTCCGCTTGTTTAACCGCTCTCTTAGCGTCGCGCAATTTTGCCGCTTCGCTTACATAAGCGCGGGCGGCTTTTTCGGCGTCGTTATCTTTTATCCATTCGGGCGCGGCAATTTTAAGCGCTTCGCAATATGCGAGCGCTTCACTTGTAAGCTGATAAATTGCCGCCGCAATATTGCCCGCGCTAATCTTGCGGGTTGATTGTGCAAAATCCGCGCGCATTCTTAAAATGCTTTTTTCCCATATTCCTAGATTGTGGCTTGCCGGGCGGCTTACATCGTCGCAATATATAACGTGATAGCTCGGCGGGATAGCGGCGCGGATAATGCCCTTATGCTTACCCGTAGAGCTAGAATACCCGCGCGAAGTAAATAAAACTATATCGCCAAATTCCGGCGCGAAACGCGCAACGGGAAAATGCCGCCCGTATGAATAGATTGTTTCGCCTTCAAAAAATACATTACCGCCGCGCCCTTCGGCTTGCGATTGAGAAGCCCATATATGCGCCGTTTCTGAATGGCTAGAAAATACCTTTTTCATAAAAGCCCCTTAGCGTAAAAATAGACTGTTAAAACAAGGGCGCTAATTGCGCCGCCCAAAATGCAAGCGCCAATAATTTCAAGCGCTGATACGTCGGTTTTTATTGCTTGCTTTTCCATTTTTCTATCCTTTAATTGTCAAATTGTCACGGGCTTTTATTTGCTCGCTTAAATACATTGTAAGCCTTTTTTGAAATAGTGCAACAATTATTGTTGCAAATTGTGGCTTTTTTGCATAGGGATAAACCCTTATTTTCCTTGTCATTTTTTTATTTTTTTATGACCTAAAAACGTGACAATTCGGGGTTTTCAAAATGACAATTTTCATAGGTCAAATTGTCATTTTTTAAATTTTAAATAAAAAGGCGGGGATTGTCATTTTTAGGGCGGGGATTGTCATTTTATTGGTAATGAGAAAAGGGAAAAATGACAAGGGCGGGCGCTTTATAGATATTAGCTTAGCGGGCTTTATAGGTCAAATTGTTATGAAATAGCTTATATACCTGATAGAAACCATATACTGTATATATATACAGTAGTATATATATAGGGAATACGGGTATAGGGAATGCGATAGCAATTTGACCTATAACGTGCAAAATTGCGGATAGCTGAATGCTGAATGCTGAATGCTAAGGGTAAATTTTGCGCTCGCCCCGCTATGCTTTAATTTTTTAGCCCTTAGCTGTAAGCATTCAGCTATTAGCTAACGGCTAACGGGTGACAATCTAGCCCTTTCTTGTTTTACATAATACCGGTTATCCGCAACGCGCCCGCTTTTTTCTGTTAGCTAATAGCTTGCGGCTTATAGCTGAAGGGCTTGCGGGCGATATAACCCGATAGCCCTTATTCTATATAGGGGTTTTTTTGCCTATCAAAAAAGAAAAAGGGGGTCATTAATATCTAGTTACCCGATCAGCGGACTTTTTAGCTTTCAGAACACCGCAAAAAGTTCTTTTGCAAAACGCAAAAAAATTTTAGAAAAATTAAAACTAAGTTAGTAAACACTAACATATTATGTCAAACAAGCCACTTGCAATCTATAGGGCTTATGCTAATATCAGGCTATCAATCAACTATAGGGGAGCAGTTATGGCGCGTTTTACACCAGACCCATTATTCTATTCAGTTGACCATAAGACCGATAAAATTACCGCTACGCAAGAAGATTTAGACAAAATCTACGATGCCGCTTATCGCGGGCTAACAGGTGACGCCTTAGCTCTTTACTCAGGGTTTATGCCAATAGACTTTAATCGTTTATGCCAATTTGATTCAAAAGCGGCGGATATGGTACTAACTGCCAGAGCCGCAAATCAAGCAGAACTTAGCGGCGCGCTAATGACTAACGCCTTAAATGGTGATACTAAAGCGCAACATATTGCCTTGACACATTTGCATGGTTGGAAACCCGCTAGACCAGAAGGCGAAAGCTCTAATGAAATCCGTATCATTGTAGAAAATGCGGAAGCTCACATAAAACCGGGCGTAGATGGCTGATATTCGTAGGGTCAAATTGCCAAAGTTACACGCTGGGCAAGTTGATCTGTACAAAGGGCAAACGCGACTCAACGTAGTGCGCGCGGGCAGACGTTTTGGTAAATCTATCTTTGCTACATGGTTAGCCGCTAAAACAGCAATTTCAGGAAAACAAGTAGGTATCTTTGCCCCAGAGCATAAGCAATTAGCTGAAATTTGGGATGCTCTACGGGATACGCTTGATCCTGTGATTAGAAGCGCTAATCGCAATGATGCAACCATCAAGCTAATTGGTGGTGGCAAGATTGACTTTTGGACAATTTTGGATAATGAGTTAGCAGGGCGCGGGCGATCTTATGACCTAACGCTCATTGATGAGGCGGCGTTTACCAAAAGCCCCCAAATGAAAAATGACATTTGGTACAAGTCAATTAAACCAACAATGCTAACAACCCAAGGTATTACTTGGGTTTTTTCTACACCTAACGGGGTTGATCCTGATAATTTCTTTTGGGCGGCGTGTAATGAAACCGATTTAGGATTTAAAGAGTTTCATGCTCCAAGTTTGGCTAACCCTTATGTGCCACCAGCAGAAATTGAATCTGAAAGATTACGCCAACATGAGTCTGTGTTTAAGCAAGAGTATTTAGCTGAATTCATTGACTGGCGCTCTATCAGTCTGTTAGCTGTAGAAAAAATGTTGGTAAAAGAGTTGCCTGTTCCCTACCCTACTCAAGTAGAAACTGTCTATGCGGTGATTGATTCAGCCATGAAAGCAGGTCAAAACTTCGATGGAACGGCGGTGGTGTATTTTGCCCTAAACTCGCAAAGCGATCAGCCGTTAACAGTTCTAGATTGGGATATTGTATCAATTGACGCCGCCATGTTAGAACATTGGATTCCGTCAGTATTTGCAAGGTTAGAAGAATTAGCGATTCAGACAAAAGCTATCTATGGCATTACTTCTACTTTCATTGAAGGAAAAGGGTCAGGCATTGTGCTATTGCAACAAGGTCAAAATAGGGGCTGGAACGTCCGTGAGATTGAGCCTAAGTTTGTGCAAATTGGAAAAGATGATCGCGCTATGAGTATTTCAGGCTACCATTTCAATGAAAAGGTCAAAATTAGCGAACACGCCTATTACAAAACAGTTCCTTTCAAAGGTGCAACTCGAAATCACTTGATTACAGAAATGGCTGGATTTAGACTAGGAGATCCAGACATTAATAAAAAATCCAATGATTTATTAGATTGTTATGTCTACGGAGTTGCGGTAGGCTGTGGTAATAAACTGGGATTCTAGTGTTATTATGCAAAATATATTTCTAGGGAATAATCTATGTCTGAAATAACCATATCCAATACAGGCTTACCCTCCCCGCTGATGGAGTTTCTCCAAGCGGAAGCGATTGAGCCGGGAAGTCCTGTAGGCTATCAGACTTGTAAAGCGATCTTTGAGTTTCACCCTTTAGCCGCTAAGATTATTGAAAAACCGATTGTATTAGCCCTATC
>JGI24890J29729_1001132_pt1 | contig 12929 bp, 10 predicted proteins | sample FreactcultureFD7_FD_29729 | JGI IMG/M metagenome (IMG submission 29729)
TGNNTGACTGTTACATACAAAATGTCGGTACCGTCTGGATATGTTCCCGCTTGACTTGTGGGAACAGTATTTGACAAACCACCGCCTAATGCAGAATTACCGAATGGAGCAACTGCAGTTAAGTCTAGAGTTGTTTGGCCTGCTGTATTGGTAAAAAATGCCGCAATGGACTCGCCGCCAGTGATGGTGGTTGCTGTATTGGTATTCGTAGCCACTTGCACAATAGAACTGGTATTGGTGTTGTTTTGCGTTGGTGAAGCAAAAGAAGTAAATCCGCTTGTTCCACCGATTACACCATTCAGAATAAACTGAACCAAGTAACTTGTGGTGGTCAACATAGCAATCTCACGCATTTGCAACTGCAAGCGATTGATAATCTCTTTGACACCCAATGTACCCACAGTGCCGTTATCCACCGAAGGAGCCACGCGAATAGCCATAATCGGCACAGCAGTAGCGCTTGAAGTAGATACAGCAGATGTCATACCGTAGTTGAAAATCAACGATACGTCATTGGTAAATCCACCGTCCATAACCACTGATGAACCCCAGTGAGATAGTTGAGCGGCAGTGTCAGGAGATGCATACTCAACAGCAATTGGAGCAGTTGCAGAATAGGTAAATGCAGTAGCGGCGGCACCACCTGTTGCACCCCTTGTAGCGCCTGTCAGAGATGTAGATGTCAATCCAGTATAGGAAATATACTCAATGACTCCAGAAGTACCATTACCAATAATACGAGCACTTCCACCTGCAGGGTTGAATCCTGATGTGCTACTCACATTAATCGTAGTGTCAGAAACGCCAATACTTGATGTAATGGTTGTCAATGGCAATATACTGTTTTGCTCATAGTGTGATGGCAAGTTTCCTGAACGCATATATGCTTGATATTGCACATTGTTGTTCTGGAATCCATAAACATAAATGATTGCACCACTTGTTGCCCTAAATCCAAATCTAGCTACACCTGCACCGTACCAAGAATAGTCCATGTAGAACATTTGTACTTTGGTCAAGTCTAGGTTATATCCAGATGGATTAGATGCAGATCCAGAACCATCACACACATCCCACCATTGTGATTGTGGAATCTTAGTCTCAACAACTCTTGAAACTAGAGCATTCGCAATGGTTGCACCACGATACTCAGGAGTTACATAAAGTTGTGTGTCGCTAGTGATAGTCAAAACTCTATGAGTTTGGCCACGAATGGTAATATAGTCACCAACCACCAATTGGGTTGTAAATTGAGTACTGCTACCAGTTACCAATGAACTATTTTGTGTTGCAGTAACTGTTCCAGTAATTTGGTTAACGCTATTACGCAATACGCAATATAGTGTTTGGCCATCAAATTGGAAGAAAATACCGTTTTGGCTATCAAAGAATCCAATCTTGTTGCTTGATCCATACCAAGAATATGGGCTAACGTGAGGAATTGAAGGTACAGTAGATGTGGCTGTAGCCGCTGTTGGAGTTGACAATGCGGTATAAGTAAATGTCAACGCTGTAGGCACACTGGTAATTCTAAAAATACCATTGTAGGCAGACTGATCAAATCCATTAATTTGCACATAAGTGTTAATAGTAAGATTATGAGGAGTCTTACTTGTAACTGTAACGGTTAAACCAGATGAAGTCAGTGTAGTGAAAGCAATCTGTGGTTTTAAAATAGTACCAGTAGAGAACTGAATACCTTTACCAGACTGGTATCGGAAATAACGTCTTGTCTGTCTGAACAGTTGCTGATTAGGAACGCCTGCACCTGCGGTAAAGTTTACAGAGCCATCATAAGCATGGCAATCAACCCAACCCACTGGACGTGCATAAAGATTAGACTGACCTGCCGTATTAGCAATAGTCGTTGATGGTGTTCCATTCACGTTAGTAAACGTAAATGTTGTTGCTGAAGGTGTTGTTGCTACAGTTTGTGCGCCATTGATCTGAGTTGCAGTCGATGGGCCTGTTGTTCCAGTAATATAAATGGAAGAACCTGCTGACAAACCATGTGGAAATGAAGTTGTACAAGTTACTGTAGAACCAGTAAATGTAAATGCAGTCGTGCCAGTCAAGGCAAAAGCGCAATTTGAATACGTGTAGCCTTGGTAGCAATAGGTAGTAGCCGCAGAGAAGTTATTGACAGTAGTGACTGGATTAGCAACTTGAACTGTAATAGAAGTACCTGCGCTGACACCTGTAACTACATATGCCCAACCTTGAGCATTAGGATCGATTGTGTCTTCAATGAAGAAAGGGGTACCAGTTGCAACAGTCACGTTTGATGCAAATGTAATGACTAGTTGATATGTATTAGCTTGATTGCCTGTAATAGCAGACACTGGCAATGCCGCAGAGGGCAAATAATACAATGATTGACGATTGTTTTCTAGGGAAATTTGCTCCCACTTGGTAGGTTGTTGGCCATACTCAAAGTCGGTATCAATCAAGGATTGGGGCGTGGATACACGCATTTTGTCTACAGCATCATAGGCTCCAGACCTTTGTGCCTGCTGAAGACGTAATTGATTGTCAGTATTTGACGTTGGGCCAGTGTAAACTGATATTTCAGACATTATTCCACCTATAAATCATGAAGTGGGAGCCGTAGCCCCCACTCTTCTTACTTTTTGATACTGCCACCACGCTTTTTAGGTGGTACAACTGTAGTTGATTTTACAGTTTTAGTCACACTACCTGATGGTGGTGTTCCAAACCCTAAAGCATTTTTAACCATGTTGTATCCACTTGTTAAGGGCTTCAACATCATGTCACGCATCGCTTGATTGTCAGCAGTTTCTTCTTTGGCTACAGAGTCAAAGCCACCACGAGACAGATCATTTTTATCTGTCCCATCAGCAAACTTTTTTACTCTGCCACCCTTCTTGAAAACACCAGACAACTCATTAATGCGAGTAGCTCTTGAAGGAGGCTTATTAGCTTGGGGCATTACCACGGCAGAACCCTGTTTATTAACAGCGCCCCCCGTGGCGAAGTGCTTTTTTGCGTGGCCACCTCGCTTGTATCCACCTGCATTGGACTCTTTCACCTCACCAGTTTTGGTGTGTGATTTGCCCTTAGGTGTGGTGTCAACATTGTAGTTAGTGAAGTGACCTTCATTGCCTTCAATGGTGCCCTCTAGATCAACCATGCCACCTTTAGCATAATGGTGCTTCTTAGCATGACCACCGCGCTTGTAGCCACCATCATTAGCCATATCAACTTGGCCTGTACCGCGAGCTTTTCTATCAGGCATCGCTGTATGCAAATCGGTGTTCTCGTAGTAATGCTCATTACCCTCGATAGTTCCACCCATGACTGACTTGCCACGTGTTTCGCTCTCGTTAGTCTCACTAGGAACACGTGAGCCTACAGAACCTCCAACAGCATACTTACCACCACCGCACAAGGCTTTGTGGTGCTCCATCATCTTTTTGTGATGAGCAGAACCACCTTCTTTGTGCATCTTGGCATGGTGTTTAGCCATGTGCTTGTGGTGCTCAATAGAGCCTTCAGGATGGCCAGATTTATGGTGAACCTTACCACCATGCTTATAACCACCGCCATTGCCCTCTTTGACTTCACCAGTACCATGTACAGTGTCACGACCTGCACCAACCACTTTTGATTTAACGAAAGGGCCTTGGTTGTTTTCAATGGTAGTTAAGGTTTCAAAATTGTCCATCTTTTTGCCACCATCAACTTTACCGCCCTTGGCATAGTGATGTTTGGATCCACCAGTTTTGCATTTTTCCAAATGCTCCATGGCTTTATCCAAATGATGAGCGCCACCGCCTTCTTTGTGTTTCTCAAGGCAAGCTCTGGCTTTAGCTAGATTCTTCATACGCTCAGAAGCAGAACCACCTGCGGCCATGCCTTTGTGGGCTAGGTGAGCAGGCATATGCTCGTGATGACGCAACTCTTTTTCGATTTTCTCAAAGCGTTTGTCTTCAGCATCTTGCTCTTTACGAGTTTCGATCTCACCACCAACAGCCTTATGAACCTTACCGCCTTTTTTCATCAAAGGAGTAGCCATTCCCATCATGGCTTTCCTACGCATAGCCATAGAAGGCTTCATAGGAGCACGACCTGCCAAGGCAGGGGGCAAACCACGGGCAACAGGAGCGACTGACATTCCTGCCATGCCGCCATCCAAGTGGTGCTCCATGGTCTTGTGACCATGTTCAGCTTTACCACCTTTTTTCATGTTGACATGACCGCCTTTTTTCATCTTCAGAATAACTGAAGGCTCATCTGTCATCATTTTGGGCATTTGGACGAATCCAGTTGCACCTTTCATTGCTTTTGCCATGAATTATTCTCCTTTAAGCTTGGGTGATGCCAAGCAAACCAGTTGCTGTAGCGTTAGGGCCAACCTGAATTGCAGTCAAACCTAGTTCAAGTACCAAACGAGCTAGACCGTTAAGGGTACCGCCGGGGGCATATGTCCCACGAACATCTGGTGTCACCGAAGTAGAAGTAAACTGGGGAACCAAGCTCATACCAGAGGTAATTGTTGTGCCACCAGTAGTAACAAAGGTACCTGCCAAGTAGTTGGCTTGAGTCGTAGACAATTTACCAGTTGTACCATTGATCTTTGTCCACCAGTAAGTGGTGTTCAATGAAACTCCAGTCAAAGTACCCAACGCACCAGTCAACTGAATCAAAGTACCGCTCTCAGGAGCATAGGCCACGGTGATAACGCCGGGCGTTGCTGATGTGAAGTTAGTAATTGATTGAGTATTGTAGTTAGTTGTATTGCTGTAATAGCCATTCAAGTAAGTGCCTGAATCAAATGCAAGTGATCCAGTAAACTTATTAGAAAGCACATAACTAGCATCGCTCATACGAGCAGGCAAACCAAGAATGTTGGTTGTGTCTACTGATACAGGAGCATTTACACCTGTTGAGAATGCAATCGAATAAACTTGGAAGAAGGCTTTACGACCATTTGTAACGGTAGAAACCAAACCACCAGTTTGAATGATTTCAGTCATGGGTTGACCATAGTAATCATAACCAGTGACCGTGACTTGAGCAGGCACAACACCCAATGTGAAAGTCATTGTCAAAGTTTGACCATCAGTTGCACTAGTTACAACAGCACCACCAGTCAAGGTAGTTAGGATTGCAGTAGTTGCAGTAACAGCAGTCAAAATGTAAGTTGTAGGATTTGAGTAACCAGTAATTGAACCAGTACCACCTGCGGCACCAGAAACAACAACATATTGGCCACTAAACACGCTTGTATTGGAAGTGAATCCAATTTTACCGTTAGCGCCTGTACCAGAAATAGTAACAGAAGCCAAAGTAGCAGTACCAAGAGTTCCAGTTGTTACTGAAACAGCACGTGGGTAATCTACTTGATCAACAGTTGTACCGTCTGAACGAAGCGTTTGGGTAATACCTGCAGTGGCTGAAGTCGCGGCCAACTGTGTACCACTATAAGTAGTGGCGGCAGTGGTTGTCTTAGCGGCCAAAATAGCGGCAGTAGTACCAACAGCAGGAGTTGTATCATATAGATACACACGTCCCATTGGGCCAAAGCCAACTGACATTGGGGAAGGATTCTGAAGGGCGCTGTTGGCGTTTGTGCCAACGTACGCGGGGGCATTGCCTAGAAATAGGTCATCTGAAAATTGGGGCATGATCTTTACTCCATGAAAAGTTGATCAATTAAAAAAAAGGGGAGAGGTTTTGCCCCTCCCCACTTTGGCATTAAACGCCGGGTGTACCAAACAATGCGCGTGGATCAGTCCAGTTAGGAATGTAACGCTCAGTTGCCTTGTAACGCATAGAGTCAGTCTCGAAATCACCTTCCATGGTTTTTTCCAAACGTCTACGCATCATGAGCTTCATGCCCTCTGGCGCATCAGTCTGAACCCACCATGCAGTGGATGATGTCAAACGTGACAGGATTGCGGCACCTTCGTCCAACAAACCAATTGACTTGACAGGATTCAAGTCATTGTTTGCTGTACCAGTACGCAATACTGATTTCAACAACACTTCAGCTTGGAAAATATTGCCGGGAGCCACCACCAATTGGCGGGGAACCAAACGAATTTTCTTACCATTGTTATCAACTGCTTGACGGATTTGAATCAACATCTGTTCAAGAGATGTTTGGCTCAAAACTGCGGCTGTAGACAACTGGTTGCTGAATGTACCGTTCACGATTGGATGAGCAGTGTTAATCAACGACACACCATCACCACCAAGATAGGAACTATTGAAGGCTCTGTTCAAAATATTTGCACAGAGAGTTTCTTTAGTTTCAATCAATGATTGTGCTAGGTGACGAGCATACACTTGACCGATACGGATGTGATCGCCATCTTCCACCAACACTTTTGTCAAGGCAAAGGCTAAACCAAAGACTTGATAAACATAGCGTTGTAGGAAGAGAACTCCACCTTGTTGATAGCTGACAGGTGTACCGTCAGGCAACTGGGGAGCGGCTCCAAATCCATACAGAACAGGCTCTTCATGGTAGTTACGTGGAATACCGTCTTCTTCACGGAAAACACGTGACCACTCGTCTTCACGTAGGTCATAGACTCCATCAAAGCATTCATTGAGAATTGGTTCAACAATACTTCTAAAGTCCGTACTTCGCATTGGTGCGGCCATAATTTACTCCTTATACGACAGCAGTAGTTGCCGCAACAAATTGAACATATGGTAATTGCACACGGACAACCGTGTAAGCATCACCCCAAGCGTTATCCACCTGTTGAGCCAAGTCAACAACACGCATCTGGCCTTGAGCGCCATTTGACTGAGCCGAAGCAGAAGCCAATGTGCACTGTGACAAACCAGTAGTTGTGGAACCACTAGTAATGTTGCTGAAGTTGTACTCGCCACCAATGGAGGTTTGCGCCAAAGATCCGTCAGCTTGAATTTCATAAACGATGTTTTGGTCGTTATAGAAATAAGCTACGCAAGATCCAGTTATGTAAGTTGTGCTTGCAGGCCAGTAGTTGCTAACACGGCGGCGGCCTGTAGCATCTGTCCACTCAACACCTGCGAACGCACCTGCGACTTGGTAGCCAGAGGATGCGGCGCTGTTGCCGGGGGTGACAGACGGTACGATTGTGCCGTTAGAGATAGCAGACAAACCAGTAGCAGTCAAAACTGCGGCTGTTACGTAGGAAACAGGTTGTCCCTTCAAAATATTTTGAGAGAAACCAGATTGAATACCGCCTGCTAACGCCTGTGCGCGATCCAGACCAGAAGGGTGGAACGCAGGACGTAAGCCAAACGGAGCGCTTGATGCTGACATAAACTACTCCTTTTAAAAACCCTACCCGTTAACTAAAAATGGGATCAGGTACATTTTTTCGACTTAACTGCTTTAACCCATCACCTTCAACATCGGCTAGATTTCTGCCAGAACTGTCTTGTGCATTCTGCAATTGCTCAACTTGAACTCTGATCTTGTCAGATTCTTCGTTGGGCAAATCATGGTGCATATGTAACATAACTTCTTGATAAACATCCATAGGAATTTTATAAAGAACCATTTCGTTACAAGTAACAAATCCAGTAATTTCGCCACTCTTGACTTTGTGCGACTCGTAGGAGGTAGGTACTTCGTCTTTTGAAACTGGTACATATCCCAAACGCATACGCTTATCAATGGTGTCGTAACTATTGGTTGTTGACAGCCAACAAATATGCCATCCCGGTATCTCAGGCACTTTAGGCAAAGCACTCTGTGTCCATTCCTCGCTCCACATCTTCTTTGTAGGACGTTCCTGCGAATTTATGAACTTCTCTTCTGGAGGTTGTCTCGTGACATCTTGGCTTGCACGACTCTCACGACCACCTGCATTCAAAGATTTTTTTAAACGTGATTCCATTTTCTTAGCTCCTTAGTATTGGTTGTTTCTAGCTTGACTCGCATATCGCTTGATCATCTTGGCTCGCTTTGCGGGATCATCCCACATACCTGCATCTTTCATTGCCCGAACCTGTTCAGGGTTTAGGGTGATCGTTGCTCGGTTGCTATTACCATTGACGCTCTCACGACCTGAGCTAGTTACAACGCTTCTTGGGCCTTTAGAAACCGTCCTCACATCTGTATTGTCATTATATCTATGGTTAATGCGTTTTGACAAGCGATTGTCAAGCTCTTCCCAATAATCGCCGTTGGTAGGATCCCAACCTTCTTTTATTAACTCTTCGTCAACAATCTTGGCAATTCTGGTGTCGGTATCACTCCCATTTGGGTTGTACCATGAGTTACGCTCCATCCATTCTGTTGCGTGTTTTTGCAATCTTGGGTCAGGAATTGAATTTGTAACTTGGGGGCGCGAAGCTTGTTCTTTAACATTCCTCAGCGCAGATACTTGATTTCTAGCCTCTAACCAAATTTCTTGGGCTTGGTTATAGGTATCGCCATCACCTGCAGACATAGCCTCAGACATCTTGATCTTGGCATAGTTGACCCTTGTCTCTTGGTCTTCAATTGCCTTCTCAATACGGGCTAAATCGGCATTATGGGTCTTTCTTTCAACCACAGATAGCCTAGTCATCAAATCTTCGTTTTGCTTCCTAAGAAGGTTTAATTGAAGTTCTTTTTCGCTAGATACAGCCTTAGCTATATCACGCTTTTGCTTGCGCCTATTGCGCTGAACCCTCGACTCATTGGAGTTATCTTGTACATCATCTTCTTGATGTACTTTAACTTCTGGTTCATTTTGAGCGTCTTCTGCCACCATATTTTCTGGCAAATCTACTGTTGCTGATCCATCCAGTTCCTCATTGACTTTCAAGTCAATCGGTTCTTCGACTTTTTTATCGGTTGTCATAGGTAAGCTTTCATTGTTAATGGATCTCCAGTTACCGTTGCGATAACTTCATGATCATTGAGAATCATAAAAAGAGCTTGCTCTTCATTTGGGCTTTCATTTGGCACAGGAACTTCCCACCTGTCACCACCCCATTTAGGAACTCGCACGTAGTCCCCAACTTCGCACCAAGAACCTTCAGGCCAAGGTTGCATAGTGTCTCGATTCTTGAACGCTAGTGGCCCAATAATCAGAACTTTTGCTACCATGTTCTGCCATTTCTCTGTTTCTTTAGTCTCTTGAAGAATAATAAATCCACTCGCTGTTGTTTTCTTTGTGCGCTTTAGTTGCACTAGAATCCTTGCGCCAAGTGGTTTGGCTTGTGGATCTACCTCTGGGAATGCCCAAGCTAGATCTAAGCCAGTCGTGCTATCTGTCATTGTCTTTTTCCTCTTCGTCTTCAAGAAGTTTGTTAATAATGTCTAAGACCTCTTGATGGCCTGAATAGACACCTACCATGCGTTGATAAGACTCCCAAGTCGATGCATTACCTGCTCCTAAAGAGTACGCAATGTCTGCCTGTCTTTTCTTAATAACGCCGATAACTTGTGAAATTGAAACCATTTATTTGTTTTTAGGTTGTGCTTGTGCTAGACCTCCTTGTTTTTTAGGTGTTGTGCCACCTTTGGGTTGATAAGATGTGCCATCAAGCTTTTCGCCTTGGGCAATACGTTTGTGCTGTGGGACATTCACAGACTTTTGCTCGTTATCACTAGACATTTCTATCTCCTAAGTAAGATTGGGCACGATCTTGTAGCTCCAATGCAGTTTTTGCCTGCTCATGTCGCAAAATGTCAGCATCATGTGACAGTTTTGCCGATTCGATCTGTTGTTTGGTTATGTTATTAGTGGAATCCAGTGCCACCTTTAACTGATTGTCAGCATTTGACTTGGTAAGGTCAGCCTGAATCTTTGCGGTCTCAAGTTGTTGCTCTTGCTGTAGACGCTGTTGATCTATAGCAATCTCAGCTTTGTCTTTAGCCGCCCTACGATTAGTCTCAGCCATAGAAGTCTGCAACAAAATCTGTGCATCTGGGTCTTGAGGCTGTGCGGCCTGCTTCAGAGCATCCAATTGTTGCTTCATTTGAGCGATCAAAGGCATAACATTTTGGAAGATTTGCTCAGAATCCTTGAAAACTGCCTGTGATGCCATAGCATAGGACTGATCAACCCTTTTTGTATTCCTTGGATTGTCGTAATCCACGTTGTTATCCTTCAAACCACTGTCAGCATAGGTTTTCATGCTCTCTTCGTACCACATTCCCATGTGTTCTTGTAAGTGATCAATCAATGGCCCAATCAATTTAGGTTGAAACAAAGGATTTGACCCTAGCACTGGGTTGCGATAGAAGTCCAAATGACTCTGTATGTGCGCCAAATGGTCTTGCTCCTCATAAGCCTTGGCAGGATCACCCTTCAATATGTTGAAATTTTCCTTGGCCGATGTGATCATGTCATCATCAGGCTCTTGAATCATCAATTCATTGAATTGAGGAACCTTCATCTGCTTCAAAAAGCGCTCAATCACAGCCTTTCTGTCAAACAGATCAGGATTTGTGGTCATGATGGCCATCACAGCCTGAGTTTGAGCCATTCTCTGCGTCTCAGAGAAGATGTGTGGGTCAGAAACAGGTATAACGTCTGTATTGCGCTTAAAGTCTTCGTTATGAATGTCTAAGTCAGCAACCAATTCACCCTTGCGTTGGTCATCTAGATACCAACGATTAAGCCTTCCTAAAACCTTCAGTACCCTTGCTTGACTCTCATGTAGCCTTGCGTGGATAGCCGAGAATACGTGTGCACCTTGCTCAATAAGCGCTTGGGCGGTTCCAACAGGCATATTGTTGGTAGCGTCTGCAATCTTCTCTTCTGAGGTCGTGATGACCCCTTTGGCGGCATCTGTGAGCCATCCTAGCAACTCCATAAGCACTGGGCTTGGTGGGTTGAATGGCATTGGCATGGCGATCTTACGAACGTCATCCACGCCGGGTGCGCCCTCAATCTCCGCAATCTGAGTCACCTCCACCTGTTGCGTCTGCCCAGACATCCTCGCACCCTTGAGCTTGAGCATGGTGGACGCATTGTTAATGTGAGCGGAATCCAATAAAGCACGTAGACTACCAGTAAGAGCGGCACTAAGGCCACCAATAAGGTGAGGCAATCCAATGGCATAAGCCCCTCTCCAAGGGATAAATTTAAACTCAACCAACCAATCAAGCTTGGTCATGGTTTCATCGCCTTCTTCCCAGTTGCGATACAAACCAACCACTTTTTGATCTAACTCATCAATCATCATGATGTAAGGCGCTGACTCACCCTTAGATCTCTTGTCTTCTTCCAGTTCTAACCATGTGTAAATGTGGTAGACGTTTCTAACGCCATCATCATTGTCTTCATAGCGTTTCCCCTCAATTTTGGCGTTTGCCTTCTCAGCAAAACTTTGATCAGGTTCTGCCGTAGCTCTGATCAAGTTAATATCACGGTAAAGTCCTGCTCTAACGCGGTTTTGAAACTCCCATGAACTAATCGTGTTGACTTCAGTAATGCGTTGGGCAGTATAGAAGTTAGCCGCCTCAAAGGGCAGATAGATTTTGTCAATAGGCACAAATTCTGTACAGGGACGCTTTTTATGATCGTCATACCACATTTTGAGGTATTGTGAACCACCAAGAGGAAGTTGGGTCAGTAACTGCTCTTGTTCGTCCCTGAACTCTTCAATCTGCTCGGTCAATTGCCAATTCATGTAGTCACGCTTGCGTTCAGCAATGGCTACCTTTTCCTTGGTGACTTCGCCAATAATCTTTGTGCGAGTAGGGCCGTCTGGTGGGAACATCTCCTTGATGGCTCTAGAGGCAAAGTCTACGCAAGCCTCGGCCATGACGGGGTGGACAACCTTACTGGCACCCATGAAGTTAGCCCCTCCGGGCGCATCATTCCCTAGTCCAGTGCGCTTCAAACCCTCTTCATACTTCTTATCACGCTCTTCACGACTAGTCTTGTCATTCTTGACCAGATCCATGTAACGCATTGCAACAGCATTCAGGTCGTATGGATCAAACTCTTCAGACAAGTTTTGGTAGAAGTCTGCATCATCCATTGGGCCTTCATAGTCATCTAAAACAACAATGGCCGAACCATCAGCTTGTTCAATAATTTCTGAATCTTCCTCAGGCAACTCCACATCAATGTTGCCATCCTCATCAGGCTCTGACATTCCATCAATATAGCGTTTATAGTCTTGCTCAATAGGCATCTGTGTTGCCATAGTTATTTCCTTTGAAACTGTAATTCAGCCCATTGGGTATCTGGGTTATTGGTAATTTGAACCTTGCCGCCCTTCTTTTTACTTAACTTCACGCCCTGTACATCTGAGCCTTTGGGTGCTACTAATAGTTTTTCATATACGTCATGGACTGGACTATTTTTGTTAATTTGCATTTGGCCTACAACATCACCAATTCCAAATACGTCACCTACGCTTCTGGGGCGCAAGGTAGGGTTAGATCCTGTACCAAGGTTATTCAAAAGCACTGGCGAGGCGTAATCGGTTCCTAGACCATAGGCATGACCCATTCCTGCCTTGTCAACAGTTGCAATGAAACCTAAGTCATTAAGTATGGAGTCTCCACCGACTGGTTTGTATTTGCCTTGCTTTAACAAGTTGGAGTTGGTAAATGATCCTTGGTCTTTAGGCAAAGACTCCATCCCAGTCAATCCACCAGTTGTCATGACTGGCCTATTGGTAATAGGATCAATAGCTACACCAACATCTTTGTGTATTTGGGTATCTATGATCTTGCCAGTTTTTGGATCAACATATGCGCCAGAGTGAAAGTCTGAGCGGTTCATGCCATTGACATCAAGAACCTTTTGCACCAAACCTTGCACTTCAGGATGATTCTCAGGGTCTAGGAACCACCGATTGGGCATAGGCAATACTGACTGTCGATCAGGAGTTTTAAGCTTGTCTACAAGCGATCCAAGCGTAGGAGCCTCGGCCTTGAACAAACCTCGTATTGTGTTGGCAAGCTCTGGAGCCTCAGCAAGCATGGCCTCTAAGGCTTTGGAGGCTGA
>JGI24890J29729_1001133_pt1 | contig 12928 bp, 12 predicted proteins | sample FreactcultureFD7_FD_29729 | JGI IMG/M metagenome (IMG submission 29729)
TTCTGGCCTACAATGCGGGCAAGATAAGATGCTCCGAAACCTCCGTCAAAACTCCCTACTTTTGGGCCTGTCTGGCCGAATCGCGCGTTCTCCGCAGCAATGGTGAGATCACACACCACGTGCAGGACATGGCCGCCACCAATGGCCCAGCCCGCCACCGCCGCGATAACCGGTTTGGGGATCGAACGGATCATTCGTTGAAGATCCAGAACATTCAACCTGGGAATAGTATCTTGGCCGACGTAACCACCGTGCCCACGCACGCTTTGATCGCCGCCACTGCAGAATGCTTTTCCGCCCTCACCCGTCAGGATCACGACACGCACCTCGGCATCTTCACGGCAAACATTCATCGCATCGATCATCTCGGATACGGTAAGGGGTGTAAAGGCGTTGTGCACTTCCGGCCGGTTGATGCTGATCCGTGCAATGCCTGCGTATTTGTGAAAAAGAATTTCTTTGTATTCTTTAATGGGTTCCCAGGTATATTTATAGCTCATATGATTTTTTGATTTGCTGTTTAAAAGTATCAAATACAACGTTGTTTAATGCGGTGTCCGTTTCCAGTTCCAGGATTTTTGTTTTACCATCAAACTCAAAAAATTCTTTCAGTAAATTTTTGAGTTTCCGTTTATGATCAAGTTTAAGATGCGTGAATTGAAATTCTTCGCAGAGTTTCAGGGCATTTAATTTTTGTTTCGTTACAAAATACTCGTCTGCTTCCGGTAGGGAGGCGGGCCCGTCGATTATCTTAAAAATTATTCCGCCATGGTTGTTGAGCAGTACAATACGAAGATTTGGTATTTCGTAGTTGTGCCAGAAAGCATTACGGTCGTAAAAAAAAGAAAGATCGCCGGTGATCAAAATATTGGGAATAGCGGATGAAAGGCAATGCCCAACCAGTGTGCTGCTGCATCCGTCAATGCCGCTGGTCCCTCTGTTGGCAAACACGGTAATATTTTTCCGTGTTGCTTTTAATCCGATAAAATTAGCATAACGAACACTCATGCTGTTTGCCAGGTGCAGGTTGCAGGTATCCGGAAGGTGGTCCATGATTTCTTTTACCAATTCAAATTCCCCGAAATTGCTTTGAGGAAAAAGATTTTCCAGAACGCGCATAGCTCTTCGTTCTTCAACTTCCCATAGCTTGTTAAAGTTTTGCTGACGCTGGTTCTCGAAGTTTTTGGACTGCTTCAGAGAGCTTAAAAAATTAAAGAATGATACAGGTGTGGTTTGAAAGAGGTGGGTAAGTGTCTGAAAAGTATCGGATGCAGCCCCTGCGGACTGTACATGCCAGTGCGCCGTTGGCGGATGTGCCCGTAAAAAAAGTTTCAGGTTTTTTGAGATGACTGATTTTCCGAGTGTGATCAGCAGATCCGGTTGCAGGCTCTTTTTTACCTCGGCCGATGCCTGGCTCAGAAATACATCGGCATGACGGATTGACTTCTCCACCGGATGCAAATTCGAAATGATGTCACCCACGACCGGTATGCCGTGCTCTTCGAGAAGATGATTCAGCGCATGGATGGATAGTTCATCGTATTCGTGCTGGCCGCAGACGATCAGTATATGATGATACGAGGGCCAATTTTCTTTTATTTTTTTCTTTTGTTCTTCCGCCAAAGCAAAAGATGCCGGTTGTTCTTCGATTATCCTGACATCTTGTGTAAACGTGAATTTCTCATCTGCTGCAGGATATAACGGTTCACGAAAAGGCGCATTGATGTGAACGGGGCCGCAGGGTTCCTGCAAAGAAAGGTTAATGGCTTCGTTGACGATCCGGTTTACAGCCCAACGGCTGTCCGGATGATCATATTCTTGCGGAAGCTGAAATGATTTCTTTACATGTTTTCCAAAAATATCCGTCTGATAAATTGTTTGTCCGTCATGCTGCGCGATCCATTCTGCAGGCCGGTCGGCTGTAAAGATCAACAAGGGCACATTGCTGAAACAGGCTTCGGCTACTGCCGGTGCAAAATTATAGGCTGCGCTTCCAGATGTACAGACCAGAATGGAAGAGACTTTTGTTTGCTGGGCGATGCCCAGGGCTATAAATCCGGCGCTCCGTTCGTCACTGAAGGTTCTGGTCTCGATTTTATCATGCCGTGCAAAAGCAAGTGTAAGCGGGGCACAGCGTGATCCGGGACATAAGACCGCTTTCGATAATCCTTTGCGGGAACAGATTTCAGCGATGTCATAAATGGGTTGAAAGCGATTCATGGATTATTCGATATGCAAATGTGATGATGCGCTGCTGAATTACAAAATCTTCACTGCCCTGTCTTTGTGAAAAATTACACGATCACATTTAATAGTGTATGGAGCTTGATTTCAGTCTCCGCCCATTCTTCTTCTGGAACTGAGTCTGCCGTTACACCGGCGCCGGCGTAAAAAATAGCATCACTATCCAACAATTGTGTGCATCGTATATTGACGAAGATGTTGATACTATTGTGATAGTTTACAGGCCCCAAATATCCTGCGTAGAACTCACGCGTGTACTTTTCATTTTTTCGAATGAAGTCCAGCGCATTATCCAACGGCATTCCACAGACCGCTGAGGTAGGGTGGAGAAGTTTAAGCATGGTAGAGCCCAATTGGGGAAAGTTTGTTGCCAGCATGTCTACCGTAAATTCGGACCGCAGGTGCATCAGATTACCGGCTACGATCGTCTTGGGTCCATGCTCGTCATACTCACGCAGCCTGATCTTTTTAAAGCAGCTGATGATGTATCGCTCCACCAGCGCCTGCTCCTCTATTTCTTTTTGCGTCCAGGCTACCGATTTAAGATTGATACTGTTGTTGTAAGGCTTCGTACCGGCGAGCGCGACGGTTTTAAAAATGGTTTTGTTTTCAACACTCGCCAGCAGTTCGGGCGAGGCACCGAGCCAGCTTCCGATCCCCGGTACACTAACGAAAGAGACCAGTGCATTCGGATAGGTGCTGCAAAGTTTTTGAAATGCCTCGACCACATCGAAATTAACGGGTAGACTAATAATTTTAAAACGGTAAGGAACAATTTTTTCAACGTCTCCTTCTTCAATTTTTTTTATTCCCTTCTCGACCAATTCCGTAAAATATTCTTTTTCGGTACTATATACGCCTGTATAGTTATACCGCGGTTTATGCCTCCTGGCCGGAGAAGCTTTAACTTTTTGTTCCTGCAACCACGCAAGCGAACGACTCTCTTCTGGACTTTCGGATGATTTTAGTGCGTTGTTTTCGAACGAGAATGAGAAATCTGCCGGTAAAAAAATACGTTCTTTTTCAGGATCAAACGGTGAAAAGATAAAACCGGTTGGTAATTCTTCCACCAACTGATCGCTGCGTAAAATCTGATGCTGCTGGGAAAGGATTACATGCCTTGTAATTTGATTAGGAAGTTTCCACAAGGCCAGCGAGAAATTATTTTCGACGGCGTGGTCTGTAAAAAAAGACAAGAAATCAGTTTCGGAGAGTTTTTCAGTTGCTGTTAATGTGTTCATTCCTACCCTGCAGTTCTAATTAGTTTTTTAATTTTTTTTATCGAGCACCGCCATGGTGATCCTGCTGATGCAGATTAAATCATTCTTCTCATCTGTAATACGGATCTCCCAAACATGTGTTTTCTTTCCAATGTGAACAGGTTTGGTAGTCCCTTTTACAAAACCGCTTTGTACCCCCCGAATATGATTTGCATTGATGTCCAATCCAACGCAAAACTGTTTGGAGGAGTCGATGCAGTATGTTGCTGCTACACTTCCCAAGGTTTCAGCCAGGGCTACCGAGGCACCCCCGTGTAACAATCCCAGCGGCTGTTGCGTTCGGTGATCGACAGGCATTTTTGCTTCCAGGAAATCTTCTCCAATGGCTGTAAATTCGATGCCAAGATTTTCTGCCAGAGTATTTTTTGCCAGGCCATTGATTGATTGAAGTGTAATGCCTTCTTTGAAAATTCCCATACATTAATAAGTTTGAAGGTTGAAATTTGAAGTTTTTAAAGTTGCACATCAAACTTCAAACTTTAAATTTCAAACTAAATCAATAACTGGTTACGTTTAGTTATACTTGCGCCCAAAATAATGTAAAATTGGGCAGTAAAAAAATTTACCTTATCCGTCACGGACAAACGGATTTCAATCTTCGAAATATTGTTCAGGGCAGTGGTGTTGACAGCGATCTGAATGATCGGGGAAGAGCGCAGGCAAAGGCATTCTTCGACAATTATAAAGACATTGAGTTCGATAAGGTTTACACCTCCGCGTTGAAAAGGAGTCAGGAATCCGTTCAATCATTTATCAACCTCGGCATTCCTCACGAAGCATTAAAGGGCCTCAACGAAATCAGTTGGGGAACGAAAGAGGGCCATCCCATCACACCGGATGAAGATGAGTATTATCACTACATGCTGAAGCAATGGCAGGAGGGGAACACCTCCCTGAAAATAGAAGCCGGTGAAAGCCCGGATGACGTGGTACGCCGAATGAAACCGGCCGTTGACCATATCCTGCTTCACGAGAATGAAAAAACGATCCTGATCTGCATGCACGGCCGTGCCATACGGATCCTGTTATGCATTCTTCTAAACTATCCGCTGAAAAGCATGGATATGTTTGAGCACCAGAACCTGGGATTATATCTATTGAATTATTCGGGTACAATGTTCAATGTTGAACGTTACAACGACGTAACTCATTTGAGTTCCATCAGCTGAGCCAGCGCCGACTTTGCCTTGCTGTCAATACTGTTTTTGTATTCGTGCTTTTTGTAGGAAATAGCTTTTGCAAAATATTGCTTTGCTTTAACAGTGTCCTTTTCATCTGTCAGTATATAGCCGAGTTGAAGACAGCTGTTCGGAGCATAGTACCAATTTTCATCGCCGTTCATATCGATGGTTTGGTTGTAGAATAATTTAGCCGCCGGTAGCTCATTTGTCTTGTGTGCGAGCCTTGCCTTACGGTAGTAGTACTCCACCTGGTCGCGTTTGGTGGGTATTTCAGCAGGTGTTATCGACTCCAGGATTTTGCGGGCATCCGCGTAATATCCGCCGTCTGTATAATAGCGGACTTTTGTAAGCTTGATATTGGGTAATTCCCGTTCAGCCAGGCTTCGTGCAGCATACTTATCGGCTTCCGTTGCCTCCTTGCCAATATTTTTTGTTTGCTTGAATATGGATTGCGCATCGTTTGAATTTCCATTCAGCAGGTAGCAAAGTCCGATCTTGTAGTTGGCATCTTTTATGTAATTCTGGCCTTTATAATTTTTGATAAACCAGTGATAGGAGCTTATCGAATTCAGGTAATCCGCTTTTTGCAGATAGACTTCTCCCATCAGATAATTGGCATAGTAAAGCGGTTGACCTGTAGTAAGGCCGTCCAGTTTTTTAAGCATGGTGAGTGCGTCCTCACTCTGTGAGTTTTTTATGGCCAACGAGGCTCCGATAAAAAGCAAAAGCCTGTTGTCTGGAAATTGTTGCTGAATTTTTACAATCTCCTTCACCGCGGCATTCGTTTGCTGGAGAACAAATCCTTGCGCCAAAGCATACAACACGTCGGACTCGAACGCCAATGGATTTTCCGAATGTCTTATGTTTTCCAGTTCCTGCAGGCCGGATTCGATGGAACCTTGCATGCCTAACAAACCCAAAACCCAATCATACTTTTCGGGCACTGCGCCAATGATAATATCCAGAAGACCGGAGGTTTTCTTAATAGCCAGATAGTGGGGGAATTTATCTTTGCAATCTTGCGTGATCTGATAGGCCAGACGAAGGTTAAGGGCCGCATCGAATTCGTGTCCGAATTTCAAGTAGACGAAAGTCCATTGCAGGTGGATTTCAGCCTGAAGGAAAAGTTCTTCGGCAGAAGAAGATTTCATTTTCCGGTCGAGCCGTTTTTGGTACAGGCTTTCATATTCGGTAAACTTTTCGCCATCTTCAGATATAAGCAGCTCGATGGCTTGTGCAAGTGACACAACGTAATGTTCTTCGGCTGTCTTTGGCTGCGGCAGTAAGGCCAGGGCTTCCGTTGTCTGAAGATTGAGCGCCAGGGTATAGGCGGTGGATGTATTCTGATCAAACTTCCATTCCTGCGCATGGCTGGAAACGCAAAGAAAAATAAACGACAAAAAAAAGCAAGCTGTAAAGCCTGCTTTTCTATTGTGTATAAGGATATGTGAATTCTTATTCAACTTTTTTTCTTCTGGTAGGAACCACGACAGGAGTTTTTGCACTCTTTGGTTTATCCCCTTCATCCAGTGAGTCCATGTCTACATCGGCCAGGATACGGCCAGAGTGTTCGTCGATCACGATCTTTTTCTTTTCGCGTATTTCAGCAATTTTTTGCGGCGGGATAACAATGTTACAACCTTCTGCCGCACCGCGTACTACCCGGACAACCGCCAGGCCATTGGATAAACTTCCACGGAGTCTTTCGTAATATTTCAGAAGTTTATCTTCGATCTTCTTGGTTGCTTTTTCGCGTTCTACCAGCAATTTCTTTTCTTCCTCCTGGCTTTCAGCAAGAATGTCGTTCAACTCTTTCTTTTTATTATCGAGGTGTTCGCCGCGCTCTTTTACTTGAATGGCGGTTTTTTCTACTTCGTCTTTTTTAGTCAGGATAAGTTCTTTTGCCTCTTTCGATTTTTTCTCACAGATCTGGATTTCAAGTTCCTGAAGCTCGATTTCTTTTGTTATGGCGTCGAATTCCCTGTTATTTCGTACGTTTTTTTGCTGTTCGGCGTATTTTTTAATGAGCTTTTCGGCCTCTTTGCCGTTCTCCTTGTTTCTTTTTATACTTTCCTCCAGCTCTTTTTGCTCAGCTTCAAAGCGTGTTAATCTTGTTTTATACCCTTCAATCTCATCTTCAAGGTCCTGAACCTCGTCTGGCAGGTCTCCTCTTAGTTTTCTGAGTTCGTCAATCTTAGTGTCAATGAATTGGAGTTTTACGAGTGCTTCTAGTTTCTGAGAGATTGATTGATTTTCCATTCTTTATAAATAGCTAATTGGATTCGTAATGGTTTTTGAAAAATTGATCGCAAAAGTAGGAAATTTTTTTGTTAAAACATCCTCTAACAGGTCTTTCGTGAAAACCTCACTTTCATAATGCCCGATATCGGCAATAATGATGCGGTTATCAGCGTCAAAAAACTCATGATACTTGAAATCGGCTGAAATAAATATGTCGGAACCCGATTTTATAGCCTGTGGGAGCAAAAAAGCGCCTGATCCGCCGCAAAGCGCGACTTTTTTAATGGGCTTGTTCAACAAAGATGTGTGACGGATAACGTTTAGATCCATACGTACCTTCAAACGCTTCAAAAATTCAATTGGTTCAAGTGCCTCTTCCAACTCGCCCACCGTTCCCGATCCAACTTCCTGATTTTCATTTGTTAGGGTGGTAAGAAAATGAGCAACTTCCTCATACGGATGGCTTTTCCGAAGAGCCGCCATGACATTTGCTTCGAGATGCGTTGGAAAAATAACCTCAATCCGTGTTTCCTGTACAAATTCTAGTTTTCCGATTTCACCAATATGTGGATTAGCTTCGCCATCGGGAATAAAAGTACCGGTACCATCCACCCGGAAACTGCAATTCTTATAATTTCCGATTTGCCCGGCGCCAGCCCGGTGAAGAGCTTCCAGCACCTGATCTGTGTTTTCACGTGGGATAAACGTGGTTAATTTGGTTAAGGTATCCTTTTTAGGGGACAGTATCCGCAGGTTTTTCAGGCCGATCTTGTCGGCGATCTTTTTATTTACCCCCGTTAGAACGCTATCCAGGTTCGTATGAATGGCATAAATAGCGATATCGTGCTTAATCGCTTTGATGACCGTGCGTTCAACATAGTTACTTCCGTTGAGCTTCTTCAATCCCCTGAACACGATTGGATGATGGGCAACAATCAGATTACATTGCCGGTGGATAGCTTCATCAACGATCGCTTCGATGCAATCCAGGGTAACCAGAATACCCGTGACTTCAGTCGATGAATTCCCGGTAATGAGTCCGGCGTTATCGTATGATTCCTGATAGGAGCGGGGCGCCCAGGCTTCGAGATGATCGATTACTTCCTGAATTTTTATGCGGGTCATGAATATCCTTTCGTTGAGGGTTGAAAGTTAATTGTATTTTTGCTTTTCATGGTGATCATCAGGGTTTTGCTTTTGCCTTTTGCCGTTCTCTACAACCTGGTTACGACTATCCGGAACCGGCTGTATGATCTTGGTCTAAAACCTTCTGCACGATTTAACATACCGGTTGTAAATGTTGGCAACTTATCCACTGGCGGGACCGGCAAAACGCCCATGATCGAGCACCTGATCAGGCTCCTCCATCAACATTACAAAATAGCCACGCTTAGCCGTGGATACGGCCGTAAAACAAAAGGCATGCGGATAGGCAACGCTTCCGATAATGCTTCTACTCTGGGTGATGAACCCTTTCAATTTTATAAAAAATACAATGAGCAGGCGGTCGTGGCTGTTGGAGAAGAGCGAGCACTGGCCATCCCGCACATCCTTCATCAATTTCCGGAAACGCAGGTGATCTTGTTAGACGATGCCTTTCAGCACCGTGCTGTAACGCCATCGATGAATATATTACTAACCGATTATAATCACCTTTTCTATAAAGACCTGTTACTCCCTTCAGGACGATTACGGGAATCCAGGAGTGGCGCGCGCCGGGCGGATGTTGTTATCGTAACAAAATGTGCTCACGATATTTCAGACGAGGAAATGATGGACGTGGATAAAAACATCCGTAAATACGTATCAAAGCCCATATTTTTTACTAAAATCCGCTATGGGTCACCCCTGAATTTTGGAAAGGAACAACCCATGGGCGAAAAGGTGGTGTTACTGTCCGGCATTGCAAATCCGACATCGCTGGAAGAATACGTCGCTTCCAATTATAAATTGATACAGCATATCATTTACCCGGACCATCATTTTTATACGCTGGCAAACCTTGAAAAGCTGACAGAACGCTTAAAACAGGATCCCACGATCAGTTTTCTGACAACGGAAAAAGATAAAGTGAAACTCGAGGCCTCTGAGTTTGCTTCCGTCGTGGCCCAAATACCTGTATTTTATTTACCCATTGAAATAGAATTCATTAAAAATGGAAAGGATTTTGATGAGATGGTGCTAACCAGTTTAAAGCATGCCGGAGATAAATAGTTTACCTCAACCCCTTACGCTAATCGATCAACGCTTATTTTTGCGCGTGCATTTTTTTAGAATAATCTTTTTGATCAGCGGTATGGTCGCCATCTCCTTTGTAAGCTTTGCCCAGGATGATGCGCCGGTCAAACGTAGAGGGTCACGTATCATAGACGATACAACCAAGCAGGTCTACGGCCCGAATACTTCACGGTATTATTTTGAGAAGGATGTGTTTTTAAATCGTACGATCTATCATCCGATCGACACGGCTATTCATAACTATCACCGCTTTAACTTTGTACAACGTTTTAATAATCTTTACCAGGATCTGGGCAACGTCGGAACATCGATACGTCCCATTTATTATCAAACGCCGGAAAATATTGGTGTGACATCGGGATTTAATTCTTTTAACCTTTACTGGGATACCGAAAACGTACGGTATTACGACACCAAATCTCCCTATTCGAACGTAAAGGCAGTGCTGGGCGGCTATGGCCGTTCACTCACAAACATAGCGTTTAGCCGCAACATCAACCCTCGTTGGAATTTCGGATTTAATTACCGCGCCCTTCTGATCGACAAGCAGATCCAGCGTACGGGTAAAGGCGACCGGAATGTGAAGAGCACGTATTATGATATTTATACAGCATACCAGAGCAAGGACAGTACGTATCGTTTATTTTTTAACTTCCGCAGGCATTATTATCAGGCCAATGAAAATGGTGGTGTCGTGGACGCTACGCAACAAGACCCCTCAGACCTTCGTCCATTTTTCTCTATTGAAGCGCAAAGACCGGAGCTGACGAAGGCTCTTAGTGAGGAGTTGCGCACAAATTTTCATCTCTTTCACCAATACCAGATATTTGGGAAAGGTTTTCAGGTATACCATGTGCTGGATGCCTACCAGCAGAATAATTCTTTCTTTGATCTTACCGCGCAGGAAACAAGTACACGCTATTTTGACAACGTTAATATTGAAAGCGATACGGCAAGAGATGCCGTGCAATTCAAAACTTTTCGTAATGAGATCGGATTAAAAGGAAATCTTGCCAAGCTTTTTTACAATGGCTATTACGCTATTCGTCATTATGATATGCGTTATTCATACAACGATAATGGCATTAAATACGTGAATCCTTCAAACGTAAATGTTCCGACAAATGGCAATGAACACTACCTCGGAGGAAGAATGTCCCTGCTGCTGGATTCTATTGGCGAAGTTCATGCGTGGGCAGAACTTGAGTCAAACGGTTATTACAGGCTTGAAGGAGATATAAAAAGTAAATGGTTTGAAGCGTCACTGAAAGAAATGCGCTATGCTCCGTCTTTCCTTCAGCAGTATTATAATGGCAGTCACGATGGATGGGGCGGCAAAGCGTTCGGTCCTGTTAATGTTACGCAGATCAACGGATATCTTCATTACAATTCAAGAATTTTAAAGGTATCTCCAGGACTTACCTTTACCCGGCTTAATAACTATACTTATTTCGGACAGGTCGATGTTAAACCCAATACGAATCCACAAACCGTGCTACCTGCACAATCGAAAGGAAGCCAGGTTATCGCTTCTCCTGAGCTGTGGTTATCGCTTACGCTTCTAAGACACATCACGATCAGCACACAAACGATCTATACGCAGCTCCTTAAAAACGATGACAACGCGATCAGTGTGCCGCAGTTATTTTTTAACGGACAATTAGCTTATGCCAATATCTTTTTTCAAGGCAACATGGATATGCAGGCAGGTGTAGACATGCATTGGAAGTCGACGTATTATGCAATGGGTTACGATCCCGTTATTCAGCAATTTTATACACAGATCAATTCCGATGCGACGAAGGGTTTCCCAAGTAAAGCATTTCCTATCGTGGATGTTTTTTTTAACATGAAAGTAAAAAAGGGAAGAATATTCGTGAAGTATAATAATCTCGTTCAAGCCTTTACCAAGAGCGGTTATTTTCCAACACCCTATTACCCCGGTCAAAGGCCTTCCATTGACTTTGGTTTTGATATTTTGTTTTATGATTAATATGGAAGCAAAAGATAAATTCACCTTAGGTCTTGAACTGCCCACCGACCCCCGTTGGGTAAACATAGCGGAAGAAAATATTGGCGAGATCCTCGTCGATCATGCATACTGTGAGCAAAAAGCGGCGTCAACTGGAATTTCACTGATCATTCAGTTTTCAGAAAAAGAAAAATTAGTGGAGACACTCACACCGATTGTGGCGGAAGAATGGAGTCACTTTGAACGTGTATTGCAGGAATTGAAAAAAAGAAATTACAAACTCGGCACAAAACGAAAAGACGAATACGTAGAAGGACTCAATACTATTTTAAAAAAAGGAGGAAGCCGGGATCAGCTTCTGCTGGAAAAACTTTTAATGAATGCGCTGATCGAAGCGCGCAGCTGCGAACGTTTCAAGATCCTGTGGAAAAACATTCCGGATAAAGACCTCTCGGATTTCTACTATGAACTGATGGTTTCGGAAGCAGGTCATTACAAAACTTTTTTGCAATTGGCGAAACATTATATACCGGAAGAACAGGTTAACGCACGTTGGAAAGAGCTGCTGGAACAGGAGGCTGAGATTGTCAAAAACCTGAAGGTGCGTGGAGACAGAATGCATTGACACGCGTTGATTCAACGTTACTCTTTCAAAAAAATAATGTTGGATTAAAACGTAACTTTCGGAATAGACTTTTCGAGAAAATCTGTCAGAACTGTGGAGGATGCAGGTACTTCCTGGATGGTTGAACGGCTGATCTTGAACGTTTTCGCTTCTGAATTTTTAAACCAAAAGACCATTACTACAGCCAGCGCTACGACAACGCCAACTACGAGTAAGAGTTCCTTATAGGTAAATTTCCAGGTCATAATCAATTAACAGCGAAAGTTGTGCCAAAATGTAAAAATGCCTTTAAACCAATCAAATTAGATTGAAATAGCACTTTCTGTACGATTTTGAACATAGTACTTGTCTTTTCGCACAAGATATTCTACAGATGGAACGTTCAAACCTACCGGAATTGTATTCAGTGAACTTCTTTTCTGCGTAACTTTGTTTGCTTTAAGGCCATGAACAGAATAATTTTTATAACGCTCCTGCTCGCCGTACTTTTTTCAGGTACTTCCTTCGACCATATCGAGAATTCACCTGTAAGCTGGATTACGTTTGAGCAGGCGGTTGAAAAATCGAAAACGGAAAAGAGAAAAATATTCATCGACGTTTATACCGACTGGTGCGGATGGTGCAAGGTGATGGATACAAAAACATTTACCGATCCAAAGGTTGCCAAACTTCTGAATGAAAAGTTCTATGCCGTTAAATTCAATGCCGAACAGCGTGAGGATATAAAATTTCAGGAGACCACTTTTAAATTTATAGAAAATGGAAGAAGCGGTTATCATCAATTGGCAGCTGCACTCCTTAATAACCAGATGAGCTATCCAACCGTTGTTTTTTTAGACGAGGATTTTAAAATGATACAGCCCCTGCCAGGCTATCGGGAGGCTCCCGAATTTCATAAGATCGCCCAGTTCATTGGCGAAGGACACTACAAAACTGAAAAGTGGGAGGATTTTCAAGCGGCCTACAAATCTCCTTACTAAGGTTCCATAAAAAAACCCGGACAGTATTTCAGTCAAGGCCTATTGATATTGATTACTTGGATAGATAACTATTGAAAGATACCTGAACCGTATCTCATTTCTTTAGTAAATCTTTTAATGATCCTTCTCTTCTTTTTTTACTTTCAGGAAATCTACATATCCCAATG
>JGI24890J29729_1001135_pt1 | contig 12917 bp, 11 predicted proteins | sample FreactcultureFD7_FD_29729 | JGI IMG/M metagenome (IMG submission 29729)
GGAGTAGGAGCACCACCCCCAGCTTTTGGTGCCAAACCAATCGGCCCAGCGGCAAATGCCTTTCCCCCACTTTAAAGGAAAAATATTATGAGAGCATTCAATTTTGTAGCATGGACTGGCATACTGATATTAGTAGCCATGACCACATTTAAACATGTACACGCCACAGAAACCAAACAGGTTTGTCATGATCGTGTGGACAAAGCCGGCCATCCAGTGGTTGACAAAAAGACCGGTAAACCGGCGCAGGACTGCAAGACTATCAAGATACACGCCAAAGTAGAAGGCACTCCAGTGCCCGAAAAATCTGCCAAGAAGTAATTGGCACTGCCCTAGGCAAACAGTATAACTACTATACTGTTTGCTTTTTTATGACCAATCACTATCAAACCTTAGGTGTTGAACGCACCGCTTCAGCTGAAGATATCAAACGAGCCTATCGTAAGTTGGCCAGTCAGCATCATCCTGACCGTGGAGGAGACACAGCACGATTCCAAGAAATACAAGCAGCCTATGATGTCATAGGTGATGAACAAAAGCGACAGCAATACGACAATCCCGCTCCACAGTTCAATGGCATGCCAGGTGGGTTTGATTTCAACAACATATTCAACATGTTTGGGACCAAATTCCAACACCCCGGGCACCAACAGCAACAACAAGTTCGTATGAGTCTATGGATTACTTTGGCCGACGTGGCACAAGGCGGGACTCGCACAGTGAGCCTGGGTCATACCACTGTGGAAATAGAAATACCGCTAGGCATCAACGACGGCGATAATGTACAATACGCAAACATAGGGCCCGGTGGTACACACTTGATAGTGAACTATAGAATACATCCAAATCCACAGTGGCAACGGCAGGGTTTGAATCTAACACAGGACGCAACAATCACTGTATGGGATTTGATCCTGGGCGGCGACGTTGCTGTAAGAGACATCATGGGGCACACCTTGAGCATGACCATTCCTCCACACACACAGCCAGGCACACAGTTGAGACTGAAAGGGCGTGGACTTAGAGATCGACAAGGCCGAGTGGGGGACCTATTTGTACGCCTACAGGCCCGTTTACCTGAGGACATTCCACCAGAATTATTGGCCCAGATTGCTCAAACTCGTGGTCACTAAATACCTAATAGATTGCAATTTGTTTTAAACTTGTGTATACTTAATGTTCGTACACATCTAACACAGAAAGAACAATGCAGAACAATCCAGAAATTGAACAACTTGTTGAAAACTCAGTTAAACTAGCTCGAGATTTTCGACACGAATATGTGCTGACTGAGCATTTGTTGTTGGCCATGATCCGATACAATCCATTTAGACAAGTGCTTGAAAAGTTCGGTGTTGAAGTAAACATGTTTGATCAAGAACTGGATGCTTATCTTGCTGGCCTGGTCAACTTGGTCACAGATCGAGATGCAGCACCAAGAAAAACAAACGGGCTTGAAAGAACCTTTAATCGAGCACTCACACAGGTGTTGTTTACTGGACGTCGCAGTGTGGCCACTGTAGACCTGTATTTGGCCATGATGGCCGAAACCAACAGCCACAGTCACTATTTCCTGCTCAAGTACGGAGTTAAAAAACAAGAATTTGTAGAATTTTGGCAAAGCAACTACAATCAAGATGATGTGGTATTCACTGACAAACAGGCCACTGACATCTTGAAGGAACACTGTGTTAATTTGACCGAACTGGCTGCCACTGATAAACTGGAGCCCATGATTGGTCGTGCTGAAGAACTGCATGACATGATCACAGTGCTGGCTAGAAAGTTCAAGGCCAACGTGCTCATGGTAGGCGATCCTGGTGTGGGCAAAACTGCCATCATTGAAGGTCTAGCTCAAGAAATTGTGGCTGGTCGTGTGCCTGAGTTTCTCAAAGAGCACGAAGTGTACAGTTTGGAAATTGGCAGTCTGTTGGCTGGCAGCAAATATCGTGGCGAGTTTGAAGAAAAGTTCAAAAATGTTATCTCTGCATTGGAAAGCAAAAAACGGTGTGTGTTGTTCATCGACGAAGCACACACCATGAAAGGCGCAGGCAGCAGCAGCAACAGCACACTGGACTTTGCCAACATGCTGAAACCGGCCATCACTCGAGGAAATCTCAAAGTGGTGGCCTGTACCACCTGGGAAGAGTACTACGAAAGTTTTGAAAAAGATCGTGCTCTCATGCGCAGATTCCACAGAGTCACAATTGACGAACCCGATGCAGAAACCACAGAACGTATCTTGATTGGACTCAGCCCAAGATTAGAACAGTTTCACACAGTTACAATCAGCACCGAGGCCATCCAGGCCGCAGTGGAGCTGGGTGCCAGATACATACACGACAAGAAAAATCCTGACAAAAGCATTGACCTGATCGATGGTGCCTGTGCCCGAGAGCGCATACGAGATGCCGGCACAGTTGACATCACCAGAGACATGATCATGGCACAGTTGAGCCGCATCACTGATGTACCGGTGGACCGACTACAGAACGAACGCAGCGCCAAAATCCTGGAGTTGGAAAGCAACATCAAACAGTCCTTGTATGGTCAAGACGAAGCAGTTGATCGTGTGTTGGAACGAGTTTACATCAACTTTTCTGGCATTGGCAATGCCAAGCGTCCCATAGCCAGCTTCCTATTTTTGGGCCCAACTGGCACTGGCAAAACTGAATTGGCTCGATTATTGGCCGCCAATCTGGACATGAAATTGCTCAAGTATGACATGAGTGAATATCAAGAACGACACACTGTCAGTAGCCTGATTGGTGCTCCTCCTGGCTATGTGGGCTTTGAAGACGGCAACGTGGGTGGCGGCAAATTGATCAGCGACGTTAGCAAAAATCCGTTCAGTGTGATCTTGTTTGACGAAATTGAAAAGGCTCATCCTGACGTGATCAACATCATGTTACAGATGCTGGATGAAGCAAGAATAACATCCAGCAATGGCAAGACCGTGGATCTCAAAAACACCATCATCATCATGACCAGCAATTTGGGAGCCGCTGACAACGAACGCAACAACATCGGCTTTGGGCAAAGCCTGGAACGTTCAGGACAGGAAGATCGTGCCATGAAAGACTTTTTCAAGCCCGAGCTACGCAACAGAATTGACCAAGTGTGCAAGTTTCGTAAACTGGATACCTTGGCCATTAAAAAGATTGTGCTTAAATTTGTGGACGAATTACAGACCAGTCTGGCGGTCAAGGGTATTCGACTCTCACTCAGTGAGCCAGTTATTGATCTGTTGGCTGAAAAAGGTTACGACAACAAAATGGGTGCAAGACCGTTAGGACGCAAGATAGATGAACTGATCCGTGTGCCATTAAGCAAACGCATCCTGTTTGAAGGTCTAGAAAACTGTAGCATGCAGGCTGTGTTGGACAATGATGAAATTAAATTTGTACTGCAAGATTCTGTGCAGGCCACAGTTGACGATCAAGGAATTATACAAATTGGGAGTTAAACCAGTGGGCCCGCATTTAATTGCCCGAGATCGATTGTTTTTCGATCGATTCCAATATTGCCTTAGAGTCGGGCTTGCTGAAGCTTCGGCCCTGCGAGGCCTAAAGGGACATGATGCCATTGATCGTAGCATTGAAATACGGCGGGTCTGGCGCAGTCTTAGTAGTCGTACCGATCTTGAGATTACCGACAAACATATAAAAAATTTACACCGTGTACACGATCACTTTTTTTCGGCAACAAACGAACCGTTTAAAATGACAGTGAGTGGCCATCAAATCTGGATATATACCAACAATTTAGAATTTTTACACAGTTTTAATCAGTTACCCGGTGTGATTTGGCCAACTTACTCACAAGCTGTCATCACCCGGCCGCTTGACACTGTACAGTTACGAAATCCCCAACACACCAGGAGAACTTATCTGCGAAAGCAGACAATCACAGCCGACCAACGACAACGCCTACAAAATTTCTTTAACAATTATCACGACAGCATACGCCTAAGCCCCAGCTTGAACAAGTGGGTCATGTACGAATCTGGACGTAGAATTTTTGATTACTATTTTGTAGATCATGATGATGATGGCTGGTTGGTGTTGCTGAGTTTACTACACCCTGGCCTCATAAGAAAAACCATGGAAATAATAGCAGATAAATAAATTTACTATGGCAAAAATACACGAAGAAATTATTGTTATCAGACTAAGCCGATTAGTCAAGGAAACTGACCAGCCGGAATCTGCTGTGTCAGAAGATCTGGTCGCAAGTTTAACTGCTGTTGTGGAAGAACTTGTTGGGTCGGGCACTGTTGTGGAAATTGAACAAGCATAATGGCACAATATACCACTCTTGATCTACTGCCGGTTACCCAATACGGTGTACCATCGGGCAACTATGATGGAGTTAACCCAGACTTTGTGGGCAACGCTGTTCCAGCGGCCAACTACTACGGTGGGCAAGGTCCTATACAAACTCTTAACTTTGAATTTGCTAACCTATCTGCCAATGTTACTACACAGGCCACGCTGAGTGATAGCCCAGAACAGGCTGCTTGGTTCAACATCTACGGCTTTGTTGGTGTTGACACCACCAGCACCTATGCAAATACCGTGATTGGAAATTTTAGTTGGTTACGAGTTGCGGTAACAGATTTCACTGCCGGAAATATCTCTTCAGCAACGGCCGCTTACTAATGACTGATCACGTTCAACTGGCCTGTCGAATCGGCAATACTGATCCTGTTGCTAAAATAGGCTTGGAAATCTGGCTTGACAGCACAAAAATCTACAACAGTGAACATGTTTCTGAACCGGTCAATTTTGTCTACGATTTTGAGGATGTAGAAGCGGATCATCACTTGCGTTTTGTAATGAAAAACAAAACCCAGGCGCATACTCAAGTTGATGACGCAGGCACGATTGTAAAAGATTCCTGTATCTGTATTGACCGTTTGAGTTTTGATCAAATAGAATTGGGTCAAATTTTTATAGATCAGGCAGTATACGAGCATGATTTTAATGGCACAGCTGATGCCGTACGAGATAAATTTTACGGGCAAATGGGTTGTAATGGCACAGTTGGTCTAGCATTTACAACGCCCATATATCTATGGCTGTTAGAACACATGTAACATAAATATGTTACTATGAATTATCTTGTAATTTTTCCGGGACGTTTTCACCCTTTCCATCTAGGGCACAAAGCCAGCTACGATTATCTAGTGAACAAATACGGAGCTGATGCAGTATATGTCGCCACCAGTGACAAACAGGCACCGGTTACCAGTCCGTTCAGCTACAGTGACAAAGTGGCCATGATGACCAAATTAGGTGTACCAGCCAGTCATGTTGTGAAAGTTCGAAACCCTTATCGGGCCACAGAAATTACTGACAATCTAAGCCCAGAACAACGGGCAGATACTGCCCTGATATTTGCTGTCAGCGCCAAGGATGCTGAAAGATTCAATTTTAAACCCAAGAAGGATGGTTCGCCCAGTTATATGCAACCTCTGCCGGCATCTCTTAAAAAATTAAAGCCCATGACCAAAGCGGCCTATATTGACATAACTCCCACTGTTAATTTCAAGGTGCGTGGCCAAGATGCCAACAGTGCCACAGTGGTACGTCAAATGTTTATTGATGGCAATGATTCGGATCGCGATCAAATCATCACGGACCTGTACGGTGCTCCTGATTCCGGCCTGCGTGACATGTTCAAGAAACAGTTGGGCATAACTGATCATGTGGTCCGGATGATGCAGGAATGCCGTAGAATTGGCACAGCAAGAAGCTTGGCCTTGATGGAACGTATCATACGTGAGGAACGTGCGGTGCTTAAAGAATTTGCTCCCAGCAATGGTGGAGATGGCGAACCCGGTTTTGCACGTAGACCACAAAAGTTCAAAAAGGGCGATGTGGTGTGGGTGGCAAAAATTCAAAGCTCATATATGAGTCACTTTGCCAGCAACTGCCCGGCCATTGTGCTATACAGTTATGAAAGTGAATACGGAGAAGGTGATGGGTATGAGTGGGTAAATGCAGATCCTGACGATCCTGACTTTCAGGAATACGTAAATGATGCAAAAGAAAAAGCCAATCGATCGCACGATTATGGACTGCTTATATTGGCCAAAGATGATGTAGGTGAAACTTCCTGGTATCCCGAAGACCTCCTGACCCGGGTACCTCCAGGAACTGATCCTGTGGCATTGTGTAGTCAAGGCAATGCCGAACCTTATGCAAAACTACCTGCCAAAGTTAAAAAACTATTGGCCATGAGTCTAGCCCAGCAACTAAGAGAATTTGCTCCTGTAGAACCACGAGATGATGATGGTGATGTTCCGCCTGATGTCTACGAATTGGCCAATCGTTGGTGGAACAACACAGACGATCAAGATCGTATTGCCATGGTGCTACGCAGCATGGGTTGGGATATTCAGCAAGCAGATGGTGAAGAAGATGTTTGTCAATTGACCTATCGTGATGGCTCAGTGTACTATCTCAACGACGGTGAATTTGATCCCGAACTATACGAAAACTCCGACTACATAGAAGAAAAATGGAGTCAAAAATACAAACGCAGCATTGATTGTAGTCACCCTCGAGGATTCAGCCAAAAGGCCCACTGCGCCGGTCGCAAAAAATAACAGCCTCGTGTAAACTAGTGTAAATATTCGCGCTAACTTAACAAGAGGAAACCATGGCTGAAAAAGACGCAGTACCCACAACACAAGCTCCACAAGTCGGTGAGGTCACCGAACAACCAGCGCAAAACTTACAGCCTGGACAACAACAAATACAAGTCAACATTGACTATTTAAAAACCACACGAGTTCACCTCTGTATGCCCTGCTACGGTGGCATGCTGACCGAATCAACATTCATGAGCTATATCAAATGGGCCAACACTTGCCGTCAATTGGGCATTGATTGGACCATGGAAACCATGACCAACGAAAGCCTAATCAGCCGTGCTAGAAATACCTTGACTGCTAAGTTTTTGCACAACAAAGACTCAACTCACTTGATGTTTATTGACGCTGATATCGGATGGGAGCCATGGCACCTGCTGGTCATGCTGGATCGTCAGGTAGATGTCATTGGCGGTTTATATCCTATGAAATCGTTGCCAGTTAAATGGTGTGTAAACGGTTTTGATGGTGCTGAAGAAGGCCCAAATGGCCTACAAGAAGTTACCAAAACTGGCACAGGATTCATGTTGATCAAGCGTGATGTATTTGACAAGATGAATAGCCACCCTGCTGTTAAACCGTTTATCAATGACATTGGATTACCAGCTGAATTAAACCCTTACATGAAGACCTACTTTGACACTGCTGTGCGTGAAAATCGTTACTACAGCGAAGACTGGACATTCTGCGAGAACTGGCGTGACCTAGGCGGTAAAATCTGGGTAGACAAACGTGTGTTGCTCAAACACACAGGAACTTATGTGTTTGACTATGCGGCACAGGATCAGCTGTACAAAGATCTGCATCAGTTGGCCACAGCCAACGGTGTAGCAGCTCCGGTTGATACAACACCGCCACCAGCAGAACCTGCACCAGCAGTGGCCAAAGTGTTGGCTTCTAGCAATAAAGGCAAAAAGAAGTAACACTTCTAGATAGTTTATTCGAGAGCCATCTAACGATGGCTTTTGTTTAACTATACTCAATTCTCACAACAAGTTAGTAATTTAATACACGGTAGACAATCATCAGTTAAAGGCTGGATGCCAGTCAACGGCTAAATATAAATTATGAAACCAATTGCAAACTCACACAATAAACAAATCACAGAATATCAGCAAGATAATAACATTGCCAATAAACCAATTCAACAATGGGTTATAGAGGCAAAAAAACACTTAGCTGACCTGCAGGCCATGCGGCAAAAGATAAACCAACTCAATGAAAATAAATGAGATTCTCGAATCAATTAACCCAGAACCGCACGAAGTACGCGAGTTGTTTATGGAAATAGCAAAAGAAATTATTTGGCTATTGGATAGTCAATCTGTGGCAATAGATTTGTCGGCAATCGATAGCAAAATAGATTTTTTGGCACAATGGAGCAACAGTTGTATCAATGAATATAAATCGCAGGGGTTAGTAAATAATCCAGATGTGGCATTTATATGTGAAGTCGGCCCATCTGTGGTTGACAACTTACGACAACGTAGAAATAAATCATGAATATTACAGAACTGGATTCCTACAACCTGGCAGATGCAGTCAAGTTTAACGATCATTTAAATCCGCGTATTTGGGACGCAAGTGAGCATTTGCATCCCGAAGTTAGAGAACGCTTGTTGGCCATAGCTGATGACTTTCGCGAAAGTTTAGGCATACGAGATTTGGCTGTTGAAGATATCACCATCAGCGGAAGCAATGCTGCTTACACTTACACACCCAACAGTGATATAGATCTACATCTAGTGGTCAATGTGCCTGATGATGAAGTTTATCGTGAGCTGTTCACAGCCAAAAAATTCCAGTACAACGAACAACACGACATTGAAATTGGTGGTGCTGATGTGGAACTGTATGTACAAGACAGCAAAGAACCACACATCAGTCAAGGTGTTTACAGTGTAAAAAACAACCAGTGGATTTCAGTGCCACGCCGTGTCAAGAGTGTGGTTGATGATACCAGCACTCGAAACAAGTTCGAAACAGTGGGACATCAAATCGAACGTGCCATCAAAAGCGGCAATGTAAAACGCATGACACGCATGATTGATAAAATCAAAAAGATGCGTCAAACTGGCCTGGAGAATCACGGCGAGTTTGGTCCTGAGAATTTAGCATTTAAAATCCTGCGCAATCAAGGCTTGATCAAGCAGTTGTACACAGCTCGTACCGCTGCCAAAGATCAAGAACTCAGCCTGGATGAACAAGGACCTCAACAGCCGTTTGTGTACGGATTCAAGTCTGTGGCCGAGGCCAGTAGCCCTGACGGTGTCAGCCCCGAAACCAAGATGTTCCTCAGCGAACAACCTCCAGTGGATGATGAAGCAGTGCTAGGAGACTTCGTGGACTTCTGCGTGAAAGAACTCAAAATTGACAGCCTGCCCAAGATAAAACTGCGCCGCGATCCACAGTGGCCTGTGGTACATAAAACATTTGGTCGTTACATCAACGATCGAGATTTGCTGGAAGTGGCCTGGGGCCAACGGCACCTGATGGATGTGCTCCGTACCGTGGCACACGAACTCACACATAGACATCAGCACGAGCGTGATGGTGATAGGATGGGACCCGAAGCTGGCGAAACCGGTAGCCCTTGGGAAAACGAAGCCAATGCTCGAGCCGGTATTTTGATGCGAGATTATGGCCGACTACATCCAGATCTGTTTGGTGCCGGTGAAGCACACAATCTCGATGAAGGCCTATCTTGGTCAAGTCTGGATCAAGGACTATCAGTACAAGACAAGATAGCCATCTTTGAGGAATATGCAATCTATGGTAACCTAACTGAATCAATAGATCATGATAAAATACCGCCAAACACATTATGGGAAGAACAAGAAGAAGACGTTAGACAAGAATTATTAAAAAATCCTAGATTGTTTGAAAACACAAAAGATTTTGAAGATTTAACAACATTCCTGGGCCAATACATATCTAACGATATAAAAATTGGTAAACACTATCTATATACGTCGGTGTTATCCTTGATACCAGGGCACATCATAAATCTAGCACATTTTAATAAGCCACATAAATTGGTCGCTATAAAAAACAATCAATTGTTTTTTGAAGTAAACGGAAAAATACAACCGTACCCAGAATCTGGTGGTATTTCTGGTGATTTGTTAAAACACATACAGTTGTTTTCCACGACAGACAACTTTAGTAAATTTCACGTGTTGTTGAAATTAAAATTCAGTGAGTGGAATATAAGAACAAAAGTGTTAGATAACACAAATAATCAAACAAGCGTGGCGGAAGGCTCGGAACAATCATTATCATCCATGGTCAGTCAGGATCAGGCCGAACGCAATGAGTACCAACAATTTGTAAAATCACAAGCAGGTGGCGACTGGACCAAAGGGGCTAAAATGTATGCCCAACTCAAAAAAAGACCCGCCAATGACATATTTGATGATGGGTCAAGATTAAATCAATTTATGAAAATGACGTTTAATTTTGATAAGTTTACCGATGAAGATTGGGATAATTATTGGTTATTAGCACAGCATTGTGATGACAATCGTGACTTCCAGAAACAGGCTTTGGCCACAATTAAAAAATATCAAGGTACAGATCATTCACACTACAAGTATCTATATGATAGGATCAGTGTTGGACTAACTGGTAAACAAAAATACGGAACACAAAACGTCAATGGTCAGCAAGTTGTAGCAGAAGATCTCAACGAAGGTTTACGTAGCCGTGCCGCGGCTGCCATAGTGGCTACCTTGTTGGGTCAACCCATTGGTGCCGCCGCTCAAAGCATACAGGGTATACTAGGCATGATACGTGATGCTGGCTCAGTGGCTCAGCAGGCCAGAAACATTACCAGAGCCGGACTCAATGCAGAAGTACAACAAGAAATTGTCAACTATGTACGCGGTGTGGGCGGAGATGCTGGCAGTCAAAATCTCAGCCAACTGTATCAAATACAACGCCAGCTACAACAACAAGAACAACAACAACCCGAGCCAGATCTGCAACGTCGTGAACCACAAAACGAAAGTGCATCCGGGTACATACCCACAAAACGGCAGGCACGAGATCCAAGATACAACATGGCCTTTAAGGAATCATGGAAATTTAAATCCTGCACGTTATCAAGTATAGAATTATCTAATGTATTACAAAAATATTATAAAACTATCTCAGAACAAACAGGTAATCGATGGTATCCTCATCGTTGTAGCAATTTGGCTCAGTTTATAATCAAAAGTCAAAGAAATCTGATTAAAGAAAATGCTGACTTGGCTGTGCTATTCAAATTTCAACAATCGTTAAACGATATTGATAGAAGAAATTCGGTGGATCTGTTGCCAGGAAAATCTGTTGCTATTATACAAGTAATTCCTCATACTGCTGACAGTGTGATTGAACTCAATGGATTTAAAATTCCAAAAAAAATAAAAAACATATTCTCAGAAGAAAATGGTGATATCAAATATGTTGAATTCAATGACGGTAGCACTTATCCAGACCAACACTTTATCAAAGCAGGAAAGGGTGGAGGAGAATTAGAAGGAATCAACACATTATTTTTCCCAACGCAACAACAAGCTGATCAAGCGGTAACAATGATAGGCTACAAAATTCCAGACCAGTGGCAACTTTCAACTATCAATATTGATGAATCGTCAGTAAAAGAAAGTGCGTCAGGCTACATACCCACAAAACGGCAGGCCAAGGACCCAAGATACAGCATGGCCTTGAGTGTGGACATCAAACCTGGACAAGTGGGCAAAGAAGCCAACAAATTAAAACTTAAAACAGATCGACAAGGTCATCCACAGATAGCCAATCCCAATGGCCTGTTTGAACAGCTCATGACAGAGCTGGGGCAATTCAAAAAAAGTTATACCGCGAATGATTTTAAAATAAACCAATTTGAATCCATTGATTCCTATAGACGTTGGCAACAAACTGCCAAGTCATCCAGTAGAGGAATGACCAGATATCATGCCAACCGCTATGCCAACATGTTTGTGTCCGGCCAATTGGTCGAATCAGATGATCAGTTCGCACAGAGAAAGCAACAGGCACAACAATTTAGCCAACAATTCCAACAGTTGGATCAACGCGACTCTGTGGACCTAGCCGTTGGAAATAGTATATCCTTGTTAAGTTCAACCGCGGTTCCAGGAAACAGCGATCATGCAAGCCGTATTGAGCTTGCAGGATTTGTTACTCCTAAAAAGATAGTGAAAATAAATCTGGACAACAATAACAAAATTGATACCTTGGAATTCTCAGATGGATCTCGATTCCCAGAAACAGCCGAATTTACCACCATCGGCGGTGCTAATATAACCAATACCATACTGTTTTCCAACCCAGCAACAGCCAAACAGGCATTTACGCAGGTCTGGATGTTGTTGAGCAGGTTAGAAGGACAAGGTTGGCAGATAGAAAAACATTTGTCTGAATCAATTGTCAAAGAAAATGCACAGTTGGCGGAAGTACGCATGGCACCTAGCGATCTAAAAAAGTTTGCTGCCAGTCCAGCGGCACAAGGCATACGTGCTGGATTTGAAGCTGAATTGATATTCAGTGGCATAGGCGAACCCGAATATGATGAGATGGAAGCCGACATGGATGCTGACGAGCGTGCCTACAGCATACAGCAGGTGATAGACTTTTTCCAAAATGACGACTGGGGCTATGGCATAACCGATCGTCAAGCTAATCGTCTAGAAAGCGAGCTGTATGAAATGTATTTAGAATGGCGAGATGATCAAATACTCAATGACTTTCGACATGACAGCGAAGACTTGATCAGTGACTTATGGTTGGAAGAACGGCCCATGACTGAGCGTATACATGACGCTTTAACAGATGGCTTGGAATTAAGTGATGATGAAGCTGACGCTGTGATGGAATTACATGCTAGAAGAGAACGTGGCGAGATAAACGGTTCGGACATGAGCAAAGACGAATTGGAAATGGAATTAAAATACAGTGAAGCCAAATCAATTGCCATGGACATCTTAGAAGAAGATGTGCAAGGTAGCATAGACAACCAAGATGGCATATACGATCAAGCACTAGACGATTACCGTGACAATTACTCAGGTGATGACGACAGTTTCTTTAGTGATGTTGGCCTACGCTATATGAGCGACATTGGAAATCAGTTTAACCTGGACTGGCCTTACTTGACCGGTGGCGGAGGTGGTGAGGGTGGTTGGAGCGAAAACAGTGCCGACCAGTTGGCTGACAGCCTGGCAAAGGCCTTGGGCGTAAAAGTCAAGGTGTCAGG
>JGI24890J29729_1001136_pt1 | contig 12913 bp, 18 predicted proteins | sample FreactcultureFD7_FD_29729 | JGI IMG/M metagenome (IMG submission 29729)
TTCTACTTGAATCAGATCCCGGCTCTCACCGTCGACCCTGAACTTCTTTCGACAACCCCGGAAGGAATCGAAGCTATTACGAAAGGGAAACAACGGGAAGATACGACGAGGGATGGAGGCGGAGGGTTGATCTATGTTATGAGTTTGGTTAGGACGAAAAAAGATGCGACCGTGCGAAGGTGAGCAAGAACGCTTAAGTTTTCCCTCTGTGTTAGTGTCTTTTAACTGATTCGACAAAGTATCGTCCGTGTAGAGGAGCACTTGTCAAAGCTCTCGCTGTTGCGACTCGAAACCCTTACATTCAAATCTACAAACCCATTCTACTCCTCGCCCTCGAAGATTATTTCTCAACTCCCTCAATCTCGGTTCTCGCTCGACTCTACAATGCCATCAACTCGATGGAGACGACCTCGCTGCCGTTCCTAAGTCTCGATGAACGAACAATCTTGAGAACGTCAGATCGGAAAGATATGTTTGACGAAAAGTTTGGATTATCCTCTTCGGGACCAATGGGGGAAGGAAGGGGGAACTCGGTGCGAAGGACAACTTCCAACCTGAGCTTCGGGACCAAGAAGAGCAGTGCGGATGACGCCGAAATTGTCAACAACGGTCGATACTCCTCGACTCCGATCCTCGCGGACGACGATTCATCAATCGCAGAAGTCCTCAGTCCAGCTTCGACTTCAGGATCACACAGCAACATGTTCCCTCCCTCGTCCTCGTCCTCTTCTTCGGCGAACCACAATCGTTCGTCTGGCAGTATCAGTTCCCTCGCTTCTCTCGCAACGACTTCGAAACTTCCTCCTTCCCGACCATCTTCCGCCGCTCGAACGAACGCCTCAATGGAAGATATCACTTCGTCCTCGTACCAGTCTCGATCGAGGGCAAACACAGTCACTTCATCAGAAGGAGGAGGAGATAGTTACGCTCGAGACTTCATGTATTCCAACGCAGCCACTCACCCTTTACCGACCTCGGCCACTCCCCTTGACCAAAGTGGATCTACAGCAACAGGTCGGAGATCCCTTCCTCCTGCATCTGGAACGCAAGTGGGTAAACCGAAAGATACACATTGGTACGAAACGAAAGTTGGATACGGTGGGATCAACTTGCCGATACGAATCCCTCTCGGAACGTTTCCTTCCGAAATAGGAGATGTAAGTACTCTCTCTCTCTCTNTCTCTCCTCTCTTTTTGNGTCGGGCATCCTCGTTGACTCGATTCNAAAACCGAACTTCAGTATTCCCTGATCAACCTAATCCAAACCTTTTCCTCGCCTCATTCTCTCGTTCCTTCCTCAGTCCTACATCCTTCCCTTCACACCTCTGGTCATTCTACACCTCCAATCATCCTCCTCTTCAACGCCCTCGTCACTTCTCATCGAGTCGTTTTCCTAGGACACGGTCAAGCGGCAGGGAAAGTAGCAGATCTAGTTCTCGCTGCCTGTGCACTCGCGAGCGGTTGTGGAGCGGTGTTGGGTGGGTTCGAGGAACGTACATTCCCTTACACGAATTTGAGTAACTTGGACAATCTCGAGAATGTGTGAGATTCACGAAAACTCTCTCTCTCTCCCCCTCTCCCAACCGAAACCCACTTCGGGTAGCTGATCTCGGAAATTGGATTGCTGTATATAGACCGGGATATATTGCCGGAGTCTGTAACCCGGCATTCGCAGATCGACCGAGTTGGTGGGACGTCTTGTGCAATATCGAAACGGGCAAAATCACGATTTCGAAAGATTTACGACCTCCAGCACCTAGCAACCTCAACGGTGCCTCGAAGAGCTCTAGGATAGATGGCGGAACCGATGAAGGCGGGAAAGAGAAAGACAAGGAGAAGGAGAAGGAGAAAGGTGACAAGGGAGATAGTCCGGATAACATCTTTATGGAAGAGGTAAGTTGACCCTACATCACTCCTCTCCATGTATTTACCGCGAGTTTTCGATGCTGAGTAAGTGTTCGGCCTTGTAGATCTTGCACGCCATTCAATCGCATTATGGAGAATCGGTCATTCGAGCACGTTTCACTGAATACGCCTCTCGGTTCGTGAGACTCGCTTCTCGATGGGAGGAAGAGAATTCATCCATCACTTCGATCGGATTCCCTTGTGCGCCGTTTCGAGAAGGGAGGTTGGGGAGTGGAGTCGTGTTTGGAGACGAGCATCAAGGGATGAGGGAACTTCAGAGAGACGCACCGAGGATCGAAGGTTGGATGGCTACGAAGAGTTATACTTCTTATCAACAAGTTTGTCTATTCTCTCTGCTCAGCTGGAGATCTCAAACTGAGTCGAGAGATGTTCGAACAGAATTTCCGAAACTCGCTAGAATTCGCTCCTTTACGAGAATTCGACCTATCCCATCAACTCTCTCGACTACGACAAGGTCGACAGCTCACAACATCCGAAGCAACTCTGATCGTACAAACCCTCGCACAGAGCGTCAAAACCGATGCCGAAATCACCGCTGTTCGTCTTTTCTCTCATCCAGATCTTGAACCGAAACTCACGCTGATCGACATTCCGACGAACAGCTCCTCGCGCATCTCCCATCACACTTTGGTGGACTGTTACCACTCGCTTTTGGGCTGTTCCACCCTTCTCCCACCGTTCGAAACTCGACGCTAGAATTATTCGATCAAATAGGTTCACATCCCGTTGCGTCTCCTTCGCTGTTCTCTCCATTTCCTCTTCTCGAATCAAACTGACGATGTTCCTGTTGATGCACGAGTAGACCGGTCGCAAATTCCTGACTTCTCTGAACGCGTTTCATCGGAGTGCATATCAGAGACTTTCGACTGAACGACAACAAGCCTTGTTCTCGGAGAGGCAGGAACGAGAGAGAGCGGAAGAACAGGCTGGATTGAGAAGTGCAGGAGGAGGAGGCGCTGGGAGGGATAGGGAAGCGACGGTTACTGTGAATAGTTTGAGCGGACAAGCGAATGGAGCTGGGAGGAATGTGGCACCACCTGTACCGAATAAAGATGCCTAGTATCTATCATTCCTCTCTCCCCTCTTGCAGGAATGCCTGTCCCTCTGCTTAGTTCTCGACGAACGTTGTCCTATTTCGTAAATTTGTTTGCAACAACTACAACAGCATTGATTCCCTATTCGCTATTCACACTTCCCTCGCTCTTGATTCACTGTCGTAGTACAGCTGTCACCTTTCCTCGTTGTTCTTCTCGTTGAGCAAGGTTTTCGTAGCGCTTTCAATCGAAACGATGAATTTGAGAATCGATTGACGACCTTGTTCTGTCAAAGCAACACCGACTCGACATCAGTCTCTCCGTCACTCGGACATGGCAGAGTACTTTGATACCACGCTTACCGTTCTTCTCCTCTTTCAAGCGATGAATCTCCTCAGCTTTCTCAAGATCATTCGAGAATTGACTATCCATTTCTACTTTGTTCACGATTTGACCCATACTCAACTCGTCGAAAACAATTTTGAGGTCCACGAGGTAGTCTGAGTGGAGACGAGGAAAGTTCAGCAGAGTGGGAGGACAAGCTGAAGAAAAAGAGAATTCGCTCACCTTCGAACTCGATTTCATTGTGTTTGCCATCAACCTCCATCTCCTCTTTCATCTTGGCTGACTCCAAAGGATCGATATCTTCCTCTACCTTGACGGTGAGGAGTGGGTTCGAGGAAACGAGAGCAGCAGTATGAGAACCGAAGCTCGAGAGGCCTTTGAAAGCGGCAGCGATTTGTTCGAGGAAGAGTCGCAAGTTCGATTTGATCATAGCTAATACACCACCATCTCGAAACGAGCAGATTCAGGACTCAGTGATTCCCTGCGAGAGGGAGAGGGAGAGAATGAGGTATCGAATTTGAGTTTACCTTGTTCATTCTCCCTGAAATGCAAGCTGATAGAGGATTCGTTCAATTCAAGAGAGCCATGTCGGTGTAGTTGAGATAGCAAGTTAGCTAGGTAGATAGCGAGTTCCTCTTGAAGGGCAGAGAGAGCTTCGACAGAATCTGCCATTCAAAGCACAAGAGTTTAGCATTCGTCGTCTAACTCGTTGTAGCTATTCGCGCGTACTGCTGAGCTCGAAAGCTTCTTGTTCTATTGCATGAGCAAGCTGTGCTTGTACAGGAGCGTATTCGAAGTGATTGAGAGGTTGATTCGGATTCAAGTCGAAGAGAGTCATCAGAAGCGTGGGAAGACTTGTGGATCGTACAGAGCCTTGAATAGTGATTATCTGAAGAGTTCTAGCAGTATATCTGAGCACTCGAGAGGAGTAGAGTGAATGGCTAGAAGATGAAGAACTGTTGCCTTTGTACATTCAACTCCACTCTCAAACCACTTGACAAGATGCTCCAGACGATAACAAGATCCATCTTTACTTCCACGGCTCGCCTCGTCACCCGCACACCGACTCCCTCTACTTCCTTCCTTCGTTCCTTTTCTCAACTCTCGATCACTCGTCCATCATTACCTACACCGCCATTAAGGCTACTGGAGCAAACGAGAACGTTCAAGATGCCTAGCTGTATGAAGAAGAAGACTTCACCCCTCAGTAGGAGCGCGGGAGCTGGAAAGACTGCGAAGAAGCATTCTGCAAGACGGGTCAGTACACATTCTCCTGTATTTTAAACACTCGGGAGAGGAGCTGATTCATGCCATTTGTACTGACAGGCGAAGCGAAGACGTCAACGAGCGAAGAAGATTAATTAGATGGTTGAAATTGGGAGGAAGGAGCGATAGACTGAGATGATTTATACCCAAGTTGATGCAAGGAAAGGCATTTGTATACGTCAGAAGAAAGAGAGGAACAGAATCGAGAGACGGCAGAGAACGACAGAAAGAACAAACTAAAATTTCGCAAACCTCCCTCAACTACAAAGCGGTTTCCGACTCCTGTTCAAACACCTACTCATCGAAAGCTTCTGGTTCTGACGACTCTGATCCGGCATTATCCTCAGCTACTCTAGTACTAACGTCACCCTCGTCTTTCGTTATGTGTTTGCTCAACAGGAAAATTCCCTCCTTCTCCCACTGTGCAGCCAACCTTTCCACCGCCTCACATGCTGCTATATTACTCGCTTCGATCACCTCCCAACGCACTCCCCGGCTATACCAACCCACCTCAATCCCCCTTTCCTTTCCCACTTGATCGACTTTGTCAATTCCATCTGAATCGCGTATTTCAGTGCTCTCATCCAATGTATCCTTCTCGAGTCTGATGAAGCGATCGAGCTCGATACGCTCGAAGGATGAAGAGGCGGACTGCAGGAAACGAGCGATCATGTCGAGACTGAGGTGCGTGTAGTGCAGACTGACTTGACGGATCGAGCGAGGGAGGTACTGTAGGAAGTCGATACGGTTGAGAGCATGCCATAACTCGAGGTAGGTTTCTTCGTCCTTCGAGACGAGTTTGAACGTGTGAAGTTTGTGACAGGATTTGAGAGTCGAGACGAGATGATCGATGAGGGTCGAAATGGGACAGGTGGGAACACGGAAATCCCCGACGACGCCGAGCTCGGAGAGATTGGCGAGGAAGCGAGGGGAGAGAGCTTGGAGCGAGATCGGGGCAGCCCAGATCGAGCGGAGAGAAGTGGAGTAGTGGAGGATCTTCTGGAGGAAGAAGCGGCCGCGAAATGGATCGAGCAAGTAAAGGTTTTCGAGGTGGACGAGTTTCGGAGTCTTCGTGGAGAGTCGTATAGTCCATTCGCCTTGAGTGAAATCCGAAGCGAGAACGAGAGAGGAGAGGAGCGGAAGGTTGTCGAGAAGTTTAATGATCGTTTCGGGAGTTAAACAACATTCGGTGAGATCGAGGGTGGTGACCGACGAAGGGACGTGACTGAGGATGAATTGCATCTGTTGCTCGTCTGGATCATCCCACCTCCAGCTATTAGCGATCGTGAGGTGTTGAAGGCTGATGGTCGACGGGAGGAAGGCAACAGTGCGAGCGACCACTTCATCCTCTGGATCAGCCGGATCCGACAGGTACAGGTAGAGATGAAGCCCTCGGATGTACTTCGACATTTCGGGACGACTTGCGATAGCTTCGAAGAATCGGGTTTGTTGTTCGTCGTGATTGGAGACCTGCTTCGCGATATCCTCCGTGTTGAGCGTTCCAGCTGCCAGCTGTCCTGCTGCGAGACCACCAAGGGTAGCCCACCAACTCCTCAAATCTCGGTCTGCTGCGTGAAGGACGATTCCTTTGAAAAGTAAGGGAGTGGCTTCAGAGTGGAAGAGTCGACAGACGAGACACAGGGAAAGGAGAACGTCCATGTCCACGTGCTCGAATATGTCGTGTACTAGCTCAGGAGGGAGAATGGAGAAACTCATGTCGAGAGCAAGGGGACTGTGCGAGAGAGATGAGACAAAACAAACAGAGGGTCAGCGACTTGGAGACGATGCTAGAAGAGATGAAACGTACAGGAAATGATAGACGAGGGTATGTGAAGTCTGTGAGTCGTGCTCACGGCTTGGGGGCGAGTCGACGAGATTTGAAGTGAAGGGAAAGAGACAAAGAGTAGAATTCAGGAAATCGCAAGTCTTTGTTCCCAACACATTCGGCTACAATCAATCGAAAGAGTAGGTCAAGTCGAGGAGTATAAGCGATGTCCATTTGCGAAACAACCAAAAAAGTTTGTATATTTCATCACAGAATAAAACAAGTTCTGAATCTTACGACACTCCTCCTTCATCGAGGAAGTCTCCGTTTCCGCTCGACGGTCGCCAAAGTGAGTGAAGTCGACGAATGTAGGAATCAGACGAGCTCACCAAGCCCATCGTCGTACGCTCTAGGCGGAATCGAATAGCACCAACTGACTTCTTCCACCGACGAAGCGTAATTCTGACCTAGTTCCGATCGTCTCAGACGATGACAGCAGCGGTGAGAGGTAAAAGAAGACTCTCACTGAGCGTAAGCAAGAGAACGATAGATCGAATCCCTCGACTACTATTCGACGACTTGACTCGACGTCTTGAATCGACGACTCGACGATTTGGCGATTCGAGGGTGAGAGTCGATGAATTCGACACCGCTTGCAGTGAGGAAGGAGGAGAACCAAGTGAAGGTAAGCTTGTAAAGACTCTGATAGCGCAACTTGAGAAAGCGTGGCACGAGAGAAAGAAAGAGTCGAGGGCTTGCCTGACAACGTAAGATACTTCCTTCGATTCTCTGACCATTGACGATAGGACGTAAAGCTTGAATGGAGATAAACGAGATAAGTGATTTACGAATTCAATGAAGTTTACAGTAAACGGGAGATAAAGGGAAGATAAGGATTATACCACGTTGTAGCGTCCTGCTGCAGCTCCTCCTGCACCACCAATAGGTTGACGTTGTTCGGCCTGGGAGAGGAAAGAACTCAAGTCAGCAATAAGTCGGGCGATCATAAGAAAGAGTGAGCTTACCTCGAGAGCCATAGTAGCACCTTCGATAAGAGCTTGTTTGATTTCGGCAATAGCGTGTTTGACCTGTTTAATATCGTCGATTGAAAATAGTTAGCAGACTGAGGAATCGGTTCGAGAAAGAGAGGAAAGCGTACTCGGAACTCTTCGTTCGACTCGATAAGCAAATGAAGTTTCGGCAGGTCATTCGGACCAGGTTCCTTACCCGGCTCGTAGAAGATACCTTTGTTGGTGATCGAGGCTCCGGTAGATTCAACAAACTGTGAAACAGGGGAAGGATACAGAAGAAATACAGAGGAGGAAAAAGAGCGTTAGCTTCAAATTCGATTGAGAGGGCTGCGAGAAGTAGCGACGTACGTGTACCATCGTATCCTTGTTTGTAACCTTCCATCGAGCCTTCTGAGGGTAATCATTGATCCAGACGACAGCCTATCGAATTAATGGAGAGGGGGTGAGGATTAGCCCAAAGTGCTCCTCATTCAGTGAAGACACCGAGAGACGTACATGATAGTCGGTAGCATCGGGATCGCGACGACGAGCAGCTTCGGTCGAGTTGTCGGGTTCTTGAACGGGTCCTCGACGACCTTTGAGCATAGCGTTGAATTTGGCTCGGACACTCTCGGCAGCGGCAGTCGCAGCAGATTTACTAGATCAGTGCGAGATGTCAGTTTCGAGCCTTGATAGTGGAAAGGGGATGATGAGCTCACCCAGCAGCGAGAGCGTCTCGCTCTGCCTTCTTAGCAGCTTCATCAGCTTCTTTCGAAGCGTTACTCGCGACTCCTCCTCCGGTAGGCAATACTTTACCCTTTTGTAAATCGGGTGCAGGTCCACGCATGATCTCGACCTCGAGATCGGCGACGTTCTGAGCAGTGTTCTCCTCCTCGTCATCTCCTCCTTCTTCTCCAGCCTTCTTCTCGCCAGCTGGTGCTCCAGTCTCACCATAAGCAGCTCGTTCAGCACGAGAAGCAGCGGCACGCTCGTCGTCAAGTTTCTCGAGTCCTTTTCCTCCAAATCCAGATCCACTAGCTTTTTCTTTACCAGCCTTGACTTTTTCGGCGAAAGCTAAACCCACGTAAATCCTCGAGTCAGCAAGCACTCTTGAGAGGACACGATAGAAAGGAACGTACCTTCTGCCATGGTCTTGATCTCGGCAGGAACTTCTGCGTTCGAAGCTTGGAGAGCTTTCAGGATGTCGACGGCGAATCGATCTTGTTCTGGAGTGACGAAAGTGACGCAAGTTCCCTTGTTTCCCGCTCGACCTGTTCTTCCTGCTCGATGAACGTAATCCTCCATGTGATTAGGTACATCGTATTGAATGACCATTTTCAACTGTTTGACGTCCAAACCTCGAGCGGCCACTGAAGTGGCGATAACGATTGGACAAGAACCATTCTTGAAGTCAACAATCGTTTGATCTCGATCTACTTGTTCTCGTCCACCGTGTAAAGGCATGCAGGTGTAGTTCTTATTCTTGAGTTCGACAAAGAGCTTGTCGGCACTCTCTTGACGCTCGACGAATACGAGAGCTCGTGCATCCTCCTCCTCGTTGAATAGCTTTCCGAGTAACTCGAGCATACGGTTGAACTTGGAATCTTCTGGTCGAACTTCCACGACTTGGGTGATCGTATCCGCAACGACGGATCTGCCTCCGACAGTAATCTCGAGAGGACGGCGAAGAACTTTGCGAGCGAGCGCCTCCATCTGACGAGGGAAAGTAGCTGAGAAGAGAACGGTTTGACGATCTGGTCGGATTTGTCCAATAATTTTCATGACCTGCAAGTTTGCCGTTTCATGACTAAGTATCTGCAGTAGAGAGTCGACGAGAACAAGGAAAGCTTACTTGAGGCTCGAAACCCATATCAAACATTCGATCCGCCTCATCGAGAACCAGGTAAGTCACCCTTTGAAGATTGATCAATCGTCCCGAGTTCGTCGTCAACAGTTCAATCATTCGTCCAGGAGTACAAACGATGACTTCTGATCCACGTTTCATATCGGCGATATTGTCCTTGAGCGGCATTCCTCCGTAAGCGCAAGAGGCCTGGAGAAAAAAAAGAGTTCGCTGTCAGATTCCTCAGAACAGTCGGAAAGAGAAAAGGTCGACTCACTCGTAATCCGAGAGCTTTGAGGAAAGGTTTACACTCTTTGTAGATCTGAGTAGCTAGTTCTCGAGTAGGGGTCATGATCATGGCGACTGGACCATCCATAGCTCGCAGAGGAGGTTGATCTTTGATGTGTCTGAACATGGGCAAGATGAAAGCCATTGTTTTACCAGAACCGGTCTTGGCAACTCCGATGATATCTCGTCCGGACATGATTGATGGAATAGCTTGTGCTTGAATCGAAGTTGGAGCGACATATTCCAACCCTTTGATCACGTCGATACTGTCCGATGGCGAAAGGGTGCGAGTCAGCCTCAAGGAAGCTCGATGAAAGTAAAAGGCGAGAATGAGCTTACCAAGCAGCGGGCAAACCGAAATAGCTCCATTTCGTAGCAGGCTTCGGTGGATCCGCACCTCGAATCTTGATGTCGTCCATTTCCAACCTCAAAAGATCTACTTGTTCCGGTGATAGTTCCTCGACCTCGGGAGGTGCAGAGTAGAAAGCTTTCCTGAACGGCAAGTAATCAATCTTTTTGTGATCGGGAGCTTTGAGTTCTCTTCCTTTCTTGACGTTCTTCGCTGCGAGTCTGTACGAGGAGACAAGAAATGTCAATTAGGTCTAGCACGAGATTTGACGGTGGAATCGAATCACAAACGTACGCTAAGATGTCTTTCGCAGTCATTCCAGTATTTTCCTCTTCGACTTCTTCCTCTTCTTCTCCTCCAGGTTCTTCACCATTCTTCATGATCACCTCGTCTGATCCACTCTTCTTACCTCCGTTCTGGTTCAACTTCTTCTTGTCTTCCTTCTCGACATTCTTGACTTGCTTGTTCACTTGACTCATGAAAGCATCCAATTCATCTTCCTCCTCTTCCTCCTCCGCCTCTGCAATTGGCGTTTCCTCTTTAGCTGTATCAACTTCCATCTTGACGTCATCCTCTACCTCTGATTTGCTTTCAACAACTTTCATATCCGTGTCTCCCTCTTTCTCCTCTTGTTCCTGAATTTCCCTCATCCTCTTCTCCCTCGCCTCTGCACCTCCTTTATAACTAGCACCCCCTTCGAGATCTTCATCATCGTCATCCTCTTCCCCGTCACCTCCTCCAACAACTCCCAAATCCTCATCCCCAAATTTGATCATTCCAATTTTTTTACCACTTCCTTCGTCCTCCTCTCCTCCCATCTTCATCCCTGCACGTTGTTTGATCATTCCTCCACCTGTTGCGGTAGATGCACCGAACGAGAAACTAGGTTTGTTGGGTAAACCAGCAGCTCCTCCTCCCATCGGTAAAGCGTGTTGCTTTTGGAACGCTGCGTTTGCGGCGAAAGGAGTAGTCGTTCCAAGTCGAGAAGCAATCGCGGCTGCTGCTGCGGCGGCGGCGGCAGTTGCATCTGCCGGTGAAGCACCGAGAGGTGTAGAGGGACGAGGGAGAGGTTTCGAAGGTGCTGCTGTGAGGGAGATGGATGAGATAGGTTTCGATGGGAGGGCTAGACACTCTCGCCTTTCGTTAGTATCTACGTGACTCGAGAGTAAAGGTTTGAGAGTAAGAGACTCACCGGCAGAAATAGCAGCCACTGGTTTCGCAGGAAGATTAGGAACGTTTGAAGTCGTCACAGAGGCTGTGTCAACTTTCTTTGGTAGAGAAGTGGGAGTTGATGAGGAGGTCGATGTGTTAGGAGGAGGAGGGAGAGCAGAACTGGAATTTGAAGTTGTTCCTGCCAAATTCGCAGCCTCTTCTGCCTTCTTCTTCTTCCACGCTTCTAGCTTCTCTCGTTTCAAGCGTTTCTTTTCTTCCTCTGCTGCTGTTGCTGCTGACGTCGTATTGGCGGAGGTCGAAGAGGAGGAAGGGAGAGGTGAGGCAGAACCGGATACTGCATTCGGAGGAGGAAGGGGAGATACATGACCGTTCGCCGACGCCGCTGTGGTCGATCTAGGAGGTAAGGAGTCGTGTCGGGAAGGTGAGCGAGTCGATCTTCTGTCACGATGATCTCTATCTCTTCCTCCTCTTCTTCGACTTGAATCCTCCTCTTCCTCGTCATCTCGATATCTGTGACTCCTCGAACTTGTGCCTCCTCTCCTATCATCTCGATCCCTTTCTCGATCCCTTTCGTCGTAATCTCTGTGTCGCCTCGAGGATGAAGACGAAGTATATTCGTCTCTCTCCCTTCTCGAAGAAGAAGAGTACGATTCCCGGTCCCTGTCTCGTTCATCATGACCCCTTGAAGACCTTGAAGAACGATGCCTATCCCTATCCCTGTCCCTATCCCTGTCGCGCTCATCATAATCCCGCTCCCTCCTTGAAGATGATGAAGATTTGTACTCGTCCCTGTCGTCCCTCCTAGATCTGCTACTACGTTCGTAATCTTCCCTATGTCTACCACTAGATGAAGTAGGAGACTGTTGATGGTCTGAACCCTCAGTGTATTTGCGTCGTTTTGAAGAGTGAGAGTGACTTGATGGAGAAGGTGAACGAGCCATCCCGCTATCTTGTAATTGATTCCTGGCTGATTCTACTTGGTGCCTTAATCCGCTCTAGGGGTTTCAGGTAGTCAGAGTGATGAGTTGAAAGTTGAAAGAGTCGTTAACTGTCAACCCTTTCCTTTCCCCCCTTTGATTCACTCTAGACGGTTCGGTCTCATCCAGAGTGCCCCCAATCCGGATCAGTATCGTCCAGCAACCACTTGACGCTTCACTCAGTCTCCTCCTCTCCAAAGTCGCTCTCTCCGGTCCGAAACGCCGTTTCTCGCCCTGCCTCAGCAATGTTCTTCTCATCGACAGATTGGAAGCTCGCAAGGTCAGCCAAAGAGTGAGTGTTCCTTTCCCTTGTACCTCTCTGATTCAAGGGAGAAGAGAAGTGCTGATTTTCCCCCACTTTCGTCTTGTTTTCGCTCTCTCTCTTTTGCGCAATCGAACAGTGAGGAACGTTCCGTCGAGATTCAACAATCTGAACGACTCATCGAACGGTACTCCGACCGATTGAATCCAAAGCTCGAAATCGAGATCCTCTCGTGCACTGCCGCTCAAATCGTCGAATCGTTCGTTCTGAATTCCTCTGCTCTTCGAGAGTCCGGCGACTGACAGCGAGTCGACAATGTGTGGATTAGGATCAAGTCGAAGAAGCAAGGATGGAACGCTACAAACGTCATGTTGACGTTCATGCGCTCAGCGATAGAATCAAACAAGCGCTGCAACAATTTGACAGAGATCATGTTCTCTCACGCATTGAAGCAAGCGATGGATTTGGATGAAGAGTTCGAAAGAACAGGGGAGATCAAAGGTCCTCGTGAGTTCAGAGATAACCTTAAGAATCCGCTTAGCTCAGCTCATCCTATGTTTTGCTCACTCACAGTTCATGGCGTACCCGTCTCGTTCAAAGATCAGATTGACATCGAGGACGTCGATTCTACGATGGGATTCACTCATCAGATGAACAAGCCCTCAACTCGGGACGC
>JGI24890J29729_1001137_pt1 | contig 12907 bp, 13 predicted proteins | sample FreactcultureFD7_FD_29729 | JGI IMG/M metagenome (IMG submission 29729)
AAATTGTTCCCAGGCAGTTTTNGCTGCAGGGAATCTCTCTAGCTCATCACTGGGTAGTGCAGTTTCTAACCAGTAGTAAGGCATACGGCGAGCATGTGCACCAAACTGTCTAGGTTGATGTAGTTTGCCTGACTCCCAAAGTTCAATGCTCACATTACGGAAACGGTCTTCATCCTCAGGCGGATAATTACGCCATTCTGGATTACTTAATCCGTAAGAATCATGATATCCCGCCCAAATACCTCGCCACTGCTCATCGTCGTGTGGATCAAAATCTGTGCGACTAATAATAACAAGTACATCCGCAATGTCTATGGTGCCGTCAATGATGTCTCGCACACACCGGCTGTACGAAAGTCCAATTTTCATAATACTTCGTCTTTGGTATATTTAGACCAGTCTGTAAATTTACTACGATCCATTAGTGTATGCAGACTGTGACACCACACACCGGGGTTGGTTGCTTTAAAATCTCGGTCGTCAATCTTGAGCGTAGCATTGTAGCCAAACTGATTGATATAGGGCAGTTTGACACTGATCATTGGAATAAAGTTATGATATTCTGTTAAGCCGGATTCTAATAATCCTTCAGCACAACTTACATCAATGTCCAAAGTACATAGATAGTCATGTTTCAGGAAAAACTTAATCATTTCTTCCCACGGCCGCCACGCACCAACATCATTGACATCGCACTTTGGAAAGCTCATATTAGCACCAAAATAGATATGTTCAACTGGTGCACTGCCAACGGTTAAACGCAATCTAATGTGTTCGATATCCTGAACACCAACTACAAACAGTGTGTATTGACCGTGAGCAGGAGTATGTTCTACTTCTGTACCGTAGAAGAAACTTGTATTTTCGTGGCCTTCTCTATTCATTTTTGTTCCAATTCGAGTTGAGCTAATGCATCTTCATCTAATTGTATACTATCATCGGATATTGAGTCAACCTCAGGTTCTTCTATATCGAACAAAGCATTAAATTGGCTATGTGCATTTTTGGCTTTGTCGCCTTTAAACCCACGTGTTCCAATAATGTCCATCCAGTAACGGTCATAGTGCTCAATGATTGCTTCGGCTTCGGCGCGATCGGGTGTGGCAAAGATAGCATCAACAATATCTTTGAACATTGCATGATCACCAGTACGACCTTTTGTTCCTTGATTCCACATCATAGCAGGCCACTTGCCATTGTCGTATTCACGATTAGCCCGTTGGACTGATTCAATATGAGTCCATACATTATGCCCCATTAGTAATGCGTAGCTAAAACTATCCCAAGAAGTCTTGCCTTCTTTGCCAATCTTGTTTAGATCTCCGGGCTTGTATATACAAACATCTTTCATTTGTAACTGTAGGCTAATAGGACTTTCATCAAAGTGGTCAATGAGTCCATCGGCAATAACTGCTTGCCCAAATGGTCTTGTATCAGTGGAATACTTTTTGTCATCGACAATTGGACTCATCCTATAGCACCACTTTTCGTTATGTGGCAAATCAATGTGATGATATACCTGCCCATTGGCAGTTGCCAAAAACGGACTTGCACAGTCAAAGCTTATGGTAAAGTTTGGGTTGACATATTTACGAACTGCACGTTGTATATCAGTTAGCAATACTGCCCACTCCAACTTCGACGTGCCCAAGAAGTGCATCCAATCATGAATGCCTTCTTGTAGTAAGTTGTCATGGCGCAATGCTACTAAACGTTTTAACACCAAATGCACATCACACATGTTTTGTCCACCCATGGACCATCCATTAAAATGTGTGTCAGGATAGATAGTTGGATCGCAATATTGTTTCATATCTTGATACCAACGTTCAGCATCGGCATGGTTAGCACCTTGCAACACGTTAAGAATCTTCATACCGCCATTCTTAACACCTTTGCGATTATTCATCCAGTATTCGTTGTTAAACTTAGTAGCCGCAACTGCATCAGTAAGAGTGCTAATGCCACATGCCGCGGCCGCCTTCTTATCATGAATAACCCAGGTTGGAATATCTAATGTCATTCCATAATCGCAAATACCATCTAACCACTTTAAAACTGCTTCTCTACGCTTTTGTGCTTTAGGGCAACCACTGTTGGCTTTCCAGTCGCCTTCCCATAGGCCTTTGGCAATCTGGAATCCTCCGGAGTCACCAAGCATTAGTGTGCCAGCTTCTCTTGCACGTACCATATCTTCACTTGGATCTGGTTTAGTAAGATCTAAGTTAGCATGGCCTCCAGAATACAAACTCCAACGATATGGAAACAATCCTTGCTGACTATTAAGCCAGTTCATCATTTCCATATCTTGAATGCCTGCAGGCATACGTGCTGGATCTACATAAGGACCTTGTCGTTGCTTGCCTACAAACGTAGCATAGAATCCACTAATGGCCGGTAAGAACACAGCATAGTCGTTTTGTTTGGCAGTTAAATTGTCTTGTGTCATGCAGTTTCTTTGACTAATGATACTACTACCTTTAGCTTTTCTTCAGCGTCGGTAACAGTCTTCTTGTAAGAGTCTACTGCGTCCTTTACAGCTACATTAGACTCGGCAAGTTTTTCCAATTCTTTTTCTTTTTCAAATTGTTTTAACGCCCATTGAAGTGCTTGTTGTGCTGGCTCAGTTACATCTACAATTACCATATTCTCGTACAAAGGTTTCCAACCATTACCATCGTTAACTTCAAATTGGTAACCAGTATGTCTAATCTGGCCAGCCAGCCCTTGTTGCAGTTTATTGTTGTCTACGTAAAATGAACTGACAACATTAGACCCTTGGACATTTAGCCACGCACTACCGGTGTTAATACTCTTAATCATTTTGTCAGTGCTGGAAGAATGTAGTTATAAACTGCCAATCCCGAATCAACAGTAATCATTGCCGCACCATCATCGCTGATCTTAAATGTTTTGTCTCCAGTTAAGTTCAAAATGTTGATAACTGTATTAACAGGCCACGACCAAGAACGCTTTAACTGTCCTTGAACACCTGGGTGGAATACAAAGTTACCAGAGTGTGTGCTATGATCACCAAAGAAGAATTTAAGATCTCCATTTTCTGTTTTAGCCTGGAAACTTCCTTCTTCGGCGTTTGCTTGTGCTTGCATTTTCAACCGCATAATAGCCGCAACTGTTGGAACAAACTCAATATGCCAATTAACACCTTTGAACTTGACTGTTTTAAGTTTTTCATTGACTACGTTGGCAACCATAAAACGATAGTTGTTTTTAAAGTCTCCAGCAACGTTTTCAAAGTTGATGCCGTCGGGCTCGCCTGTCGTTGACTTAGTTGTGCTAAGTTTAGCGTTTTCTTTGTATTCTTGTAAGTTTAACAAGATTTTTAGTTTAGCCAAGCTAGGCATACCAAATGTTCCCACAAACTCAGCAACTGGTGCTCCAAATTCTGCTTCAACGACTACGCTACGATCTTCGGCTACACTAGCAACCGAAGTTGATTTGTCTGTGCCTGTGATTTTAATCAAGTCAATACAACCTAAGTCATAGGTGTGTGATACTAAGTCTAATAAATGGTCTCTCATGTGATTTCTCCTATTGTGTTATTATACAAGATGTATTTAGATTTTGCAAGTTATTTTCTAACTAATTTTGCCAATGTTTGCCCGCCACGCAAACTTGTTAATTGTCCAGGCTTTTTTAATTCTAACCAAGTAACTGGTTCTCCGTCTTTGTGTTGTCGATATTGCAATTCGAACCCAATGTCTTCTGCAAAATCTAGCACCAGTCTTCCTGGAGTATAGCAACCGAAAAAGTTATCAACAAGCACCATGGCCGCAATATAATCACAGTCATTGATAGTCATTGCCAATACTCCACCTGGTCGAAGCTTTTGATATATTTCAACTAGATATTGTTTTAATACTTCTAATGGTTTGAAATTAAAAAAATCAAATGCAAGACACAGACCAAACTGATTGTTAGGTAGTGCACTTAGCAACGGACTTTCAAAATTATTTTCGTCAATGTAGTACGAACGTAAACGTTTTTGATATTGCTCAGGAAACATTCCAATAGCAGGAATTAATAAATCAGGTTCTCTATCAACCAGATACAAAGGATCATAATTTACCATGTTGTTTATGAATTTATGATTACCCGGACGAATAATCAATCCTGGATATCTCCAATCATTGTAATACTTTATTCTGTTCAGCATAAGCTCATAGCTTTCTGGAGACATCGAAGTTTTTCGAGCAAGTATATAATCTACACTATCTCTGCTGATTTCTTCTTTGTACAAGCGATAACTTTCTGCAAAGTAAGGTCCTTCTAACTTGGCAATTTCAGTATCAATTTGTTGTTTTAATTCCGCCAGATGCTGTTTAAATTCTACAAAAGACTTGTCAATTTTGGTCAATGAATGCTCTAACTTAGTGGTCGCAGATAATTCAACGCCTCTATTGATGTCAACTTCATGCATAATTTTATCTAACTCCATAGTAGCTTCGGTCTGCACCTCGCTGACACTGAAGTCCTGTATAGCATTACGATAAGCGATAAGTTGACTAAGCTTCATGAGAAATCAAATAAAGTTTGGAATGTATTTTCTGTATTAGTAGCAGATGCAAGATCCCACTCTAACACACCCAGTAAGTTATCAATCTTTTGATCAACTACAGTTGCTTCCATTTCAGCATCGTTAAACGGCAAGTCCTTGAACCATTGTGGCAAATGCATTTCATCTGTTGGATACCCAATGCTGGTCCAACCAAGAGGATTTTGCTTTAGTTTACATACAATAGTTTTCATACCGTCGACTACTTGCATACTATAGTTGTCATTGTTCATTCTACGCAGATTATTCCAGTTAATAGCAGCTCTAACGTGTCCAGGCATATTAGCACGACCTAATCGTTCTTCTTCCTTGCTATACTTGGTCAAGTTGTTAACACGTTTAGGTGATCCCTTTTCCCAACCTGGTCTATCAGCAAACTCGTACTTGAACTCTCTAATACGTTCGATAATAGCATCACGTTGTGCTCCACCTAATACACTATTTAGAATTTCTAACAAGAAGTCTTGAATAACTTTAGGTGTATCGCTGCGTTTAAGATCTAGACCCATGGCTTTTGTCTTACCTGGCTTGCCATCAGTGTCAAGTCGTTTGCCTTCTAAATCAATAATGTTAACTGCATAGCGTTTCTTTGTAATAAACAAACTACGATCTGCCACAAGTTCTCTGCCTGCTTTGATAAGTGCGCCTGCTTCTCTCGGAGCATGGAACGCTCCTTCCATGTAACCCGGAAAACTATCATTAACTTGATCAGCAATGCTGTCATATAACTGAATGCAAGTTTCTTTGGACCATTCCATGCGTCCGGCTTCAACTTCTTTCTTAAGCACAGGCCATGCACTAAAATAACACGAGTCTGTATCACCATAGATAATAGCTTCACCTATGTGATCGTATTTGCCAGTGATACATTCGTTGATGTGTGCATCCATGTGCTTGGCAATAGCCCGACCAGTTAGTGTAGTTGATTGTCCAATTCTATGATCAAAGAAGCGACATCCTGGATTTAAAATGGCACCATATAATGAGTTCAAGTTAATCTTCTTAACCAGCTGTCGCTTGTCCCAAAATGCTTCTTCTTTTTTGTCTCGGGCTTCTTTTTTCTTGGCCTGCATTTCTTTACGCTCGGCATACCAACGCTCTAACAATCCAGGAATAATGCCTTTCTTTTCGTAGGTCATAATAGTTCCATTGGCAGTGATCATCCAAGGTTGATTGCTGTCAAAGATCATTGACCAAATTTCTGCGGCACTATGCACAGTCTCGTTGCCATCTTGCCAGTCAATGGTAATCTCTGTGCCACGTTGTTGTTCCATGACCGCAGTATATTCAAAACTACCAAACAATCCTTCCCATGCAGCTGCAAAGCTAGAACCTTTGTCTATTTTTTCTTTGATATATCTATCAGTCATTACTGGACGTAGTTGCCCGATAATAGTTTCCGGCCCCATGTTCAACGCACGAATAGCACTGGGATACAGTGAGTTAATATCAACTGACCCAATCCATTCATGTATGCCTTTTTTAGGATATGCGACATACGCACCAGCGGCCTGAGTGTCATCATCTGTAAGGCGTTGCTTGCGATTAGGCACAACCATACCACGCTCGTGGGCTTCGTTGATAATGGCCTGTTCAGTTACTGCTACCGCACCCATTGTAGTCTGTAATAATACAGTATTAGCGTGTGCAAGTTCATTGGCTAAGTCCAGGAACCTTAGCTTTTGATCTAGTTTGTGTAGCAACAAAGTATCTTGTCTGTTGTATTCAAGAAACTTTTTAAAGTGCTGATTGTAAAGTTGATCTAACGTGCCTTCGAACTGTGTTTTACGTTCATTAAGTTCATATTCGCCGATGGCATCCAAACTGTAGCTATGACGTTCTTCATATGTATACTTGCGATACAGTTGCATATAATCCATATGCACACGACCAATCAAATCATATGTTTCATTTTCTGCACCAAAGCGTTCGAACATACGCTTCTTAGGAAACTGATTCCATAAACAAAAGCGTCGTGTGTCATCTTTGCTGAGCACACGATTAACTCGGTTTACAGTATATGGAATATCATAGCCTTCTGAGTTCCACCCGGATAGTGCATCTGCATCTTCGATCAAGTCCAGGAATGTTTTTAGCATATCCTCTTCTCGTTCAAATAGCATAGTGTTTTCAAACTCAGCGGCTATCTCTTGTGCAGTATCCCAACTCATATGATTAGGTGGCACTGCTAGAGTCACTAGTTGATCAAGCCAGCTCAAGTATACTGAAATAGCAGTAATAGGATTAAATGGATCGTCTACAGGTGAGAATCCGCGAACTGTATCAAACGCAACCTCAATGTCGAAAAACGCCACGTTAAGTTCTGGTGCGTTTTGATCTTTGTAGTTTTCCTCTAAGCATCTAAAGATAGGATTAATATCCGACTCGTATAAGTTCTTGCCGGTTTGGATGCGTAGTTCTTTGCGGAACTCTTTGTTGTTGCGTGTTGAGAATCTACTTACGGGTGTGCCATATATGCTGTTAAACTTGCCTCTAGGGTCATCGTAATAGAATATGTAGTTAGCAGGATACTCGCGAAATTCTCTACGCCCATCCTTGCGTTCTACTACATGTATGCGATCGTGTTCGCGATCAAAAAGTGCGTCAATATAACTCATTTAACTCCGTTTATGGCCGGTAAGCCGTGATTCATGCTCGTGTGTGAGCGACTCAAAGACGCAATATTTATAATGTCTTTCCAACTGTTTCTAAAATTGTTTCAAGAATTTCGTGATCTTGTTTTTCACGACCAAATTCTGCTTTGTGAGCTAACTTAATAGCCTTTTTCAAAATAGCAGGTTTGACTTCGAGTTCTTCGGCTATTGCTTTAATTGTATCATTGAGCCCACCTTGCAACGTTTCAATTTCATGCATAACTTGCATGCCTTCGTTGATAATTTGGGTAAGCTTGAGTTTTTGTTCGCCATTGAAAGTTTTATCTGACATAAGTTCTCCTTGTATTGAATTATTATACATTATAATCTTACAAAATGCAAATGTTTATAGCCTGTTAGGCTAAGTCTATAAATATTTTGTGCCAAAAATCTACATAGAAATTAACCAAAATATTGATTTTAATATTGAGATCTACAATGATCCCATAAGCCAACTCTTTTTTCAACAACATGTTGAGTGCAGTCAAAAGCAACCAGAATTCACTGATGCAATCATAGATGACTGCACTCGTTATACAATTTCTTATTTTATTGACCTAGTTGAACGTGCACATCAAACCAATACGATAAATTGGACCAACTATACAATTTTACCCGGCAAAGAACATTACGCCAGTAACCAACGTAACTTTAATTTAATGCACAAAGACCTAGAAGTCGTTGCAGGATTACAAGCATACTCAGGGCTGAACGAAACCCAAAAAATGCTAGTTGACGAAATGCATTGTTGCTTGCACACACTAGAATCGGACTCTGCTCCGTTGGACTATAAGTTTGACGGAAGATTTTGGTTAAACTTTCAGTATAGATTTAATGTTCCTGACAAGCAACCAATGCCAGAGCCTGTTAAATTTAAACGTCGACTTGAGCCCGGCGAAGTAATGCTGGATTACCCGTACGTAGGCAAAGAACCTATTTTTTGTATGATTCACAAAGATGATTCTATTTTAACACAAACCTGCAAAATGATTGATCGTATTAGCGTAACATGGAAACTGCATTTAGCAGAACGTCCAGCAACACAATGGGGGTGGGATCCTTGGCCCAAGGACATTGATGCTGAGTTAACTGATTGGTACTACGAGCACGAGGCCGACATGCAAGCACTGGACTACAGTTTAGAAAAAATAATCAACCACACAGGATTTTGTCCAGTTGGACGCATAGATGATTTGTCTAAGATGAAATATCTAAGGACAACACCTAATTTACAAATAACCAAATATGAATTGAGAGATTAAATGAACAAAGATTTTCCTGAAGTAGCAGTAGTACTATACGATGACCTTAAGCCAGAAAGTGCAGACATACGTGATAATCTTCAAGACTTCACTGAGTTTAAAACATATGGTCGTTACCAGTTGAATGTTTTTAAAACAAAAAACATCACCGAAACCATACGCAGTTTGTCCAAAGATGGATTTGAGTGGGCAGTGGTCATTACTATTGGCAACTACCTAAGAGAACAAAATATTATATTTCAAACTATTGAACATGCTAAAAAAGAAAACTCGCCATTGGCCTGTCATATACTGGATCGAGGTGGGTACTATCACTTCCATCAACAATGGTTTGCTATAGATCTTCGTGCATATTCCAAAGTTGGAGAACCAGCATTTGAAGAACATTCAGGAACCATAGAACTACCCACAAGAGAAACAGAGCGATGCACAGACAATGCACACGATGATTACACTCCTTGGTGGGTGCGCCCTAAGTCTGAAAACATCACAACTTACAACAGTGATCACAGATACTTTGGCATTAAAGTAATTGCAGCACTTGTTAATGCTGGACATAACATTACTAATATTCCTCAAGACATAAGAGAGCGCAAGAATTATTGTTATCCAGGACATAATCACGATGAGATCTTAAAGATTATGAAAGACCCAACATACGAACCAAAAGATGTTGCATTGTGGTGGTATAACAAAACATTAAATCAAATTACTGATCAACTTAAAATTGGCTACTACGTATTAAACACTGAAACCATGTTAACTGATCCAAAAATCAGTGAAAGAACATTTGATTGTTTTGTAGGAGTTTGCGGCGGCATTAAGCCTGCATTAATTACCGGACAGTCTAATTTTAGTCCAGATACTCATGCATATTTGTTTGACATAAGTCAGGCCGCAATTGATTGGCAAAAGTATATGTTGGCCAATTGGGATGGCGACTTTAGCAAGTTTGAAGCATTGTTTGAACAATTTAGATTTGAAAATAATACCTACTGGTCAATTTACTTTAGCAATCAATCCATTGACGAAAACATTGACTGGGTATTAAAAGGTGCAGGTATCACTAGAGAAGAATTTTATCAACGCTGGCAACAGTATAGAAATTTAAAACATACATTTATTAACTTAAATTTAATCGATGATGATGCAAATCAACAGTTACTAAATCTTATTAAGGATGCCAATAAAGGCGCTTATGTATGGTTAAGCAATGCCTTTCACATGGACTATTTAATGTTTTACAAAACTAAAAAATGGACACAAGACAAATCAAATTCTTTTATAACTGATCTAGTAGACAAAGCACCAGTGTCAATGGTTTTAGAAAATTCCGGAAACTTGTACTTTTCAGCCGATGTGAAGTAAGATTATATCTTTAAAATCAACTAATTTGTACTTACGCCAATTACTTGAGCAGTGAATGTGAGTGCGATCAAACATTCCGATACTGCCAAGCTCGTATTCATATACTCCGTCTAGTGCCATGTAGTCGACTATGCTGGGCTTCCCTCCCCAGCAATGATCAACATCTTGGGTTAAACTAATATCAGCAACGTATTCAAAACTTCCTGAGTCAGCAATAAACTCTTTGAAAAATGCACCAAGATCATCATTGGTCATCATAACCTTGTTCCACACTATGGTTTTAAATATATTTCCAGGATTTGCGTCCAGGGGAATAATTGCACTTTTAGCATAGTTTAAATCAGTTTCAGGATATACTCCATCAACATGTAACTGATGTGGTAAAAATTGACGTTGATATGCCATGTAAAAATATGTGCTACGTGGTATAATTTTGTGTATTATGTCGCCCATGCGTCGGTAGGCTTCATCACCAGCTCTTATAATACGTCGGCGATCTTGTAATGTACAATTCTCAACACCGTATATCCTAAATGCGTCAGCAGGATCATATGTGCGATCTTCGGGATCAACATTGATTTTTGCTTCTAAGTCTTGTTTAAACCATGCTATGTCCTCAGCGGTCAGCATGTTTGTAAAAGTTTCAACCATTTAATGCTCGCTTGTAACTGTTGACTACTAGTTGTTGCCATTCTGGACTTTTCCACTCACCGTGTACAATTATGTGGTAACGATCTGTATCACTGTTATTGTGTACTGTATGTTGATAGTGATTGTTAAACAAGAATGTGCTGCCTTGGTCTTTGAAAGGTATTGTGCCAACAGTTGTGGTCAATCTGCAGTCAGTGGGATTGTTTAACGAAATGTTTATGGCACTGGTTAATGATGACACAGCGTTATCTGTGTGAGGTGCAATAAATCCGCCGGCTTCTAACAACATAAATCTCAGTCTTTGATAACGTCTATAAGGAAATTGATTTTTAAAATATTCTGTTGTAACTGGGCAACGATCTTGTATTTCGGTCCAATGATATTCTACTTCTCTAGAATTTAGTCCATACTCCTCTGCTACGTTGGTTTTAGTAGCTTCAATTCCATGTATGGCCAAACTGCGCCATCCGTTGTGGCCATTTTCAAGCCCACGGTGATATACAAACATATCTTTGAGTCCTTGTGCTTCAGCTAACATTTCTTTGTATGGTGGATTTACTCCAATTATTTCTAACCATGGAGTATTGGATTGATTTGCAATCCATTCAAACTGCTTAATAAGATCATTGCCAAGACTTTCAGGAATAGGCGGAAGTTTGAAAATGTTTTTATCGTTGTGTTCGTTTAAAAAATCTTTTACCCATTCTTGCATATTAATTCTCCAATGATTGTCGATCCCAACGCTGATAATCTGATCCACAATGTGAATCACACAATATTAATCGACCTTCTGCGTAAGTTGTTTTACTCCAGGAACTTTCAATCTCATTAAACCAGTTTAATGCATTTTCTAAACCTACTTCTAATGCATTGTTGCCCAATGGCATTAAGTTTTTTATTTGATCATGTGTTTGTTTATACCATGACCCATTGGTAAACGTAGTTGGAAAGGCACCAAGATAGCAACAAGGATAAACGGATCCATCGCCTGCTATGTATATAGATTTTTCTGTTTTGCTGAAACAACTAATTGAATTTTTTTCTTTAGGCATGGGTTGCACTGGATGAGACTGCCAATTAATAATATTTTCAACTGGACTAGTTCTCAACGCTTCGCGTACTTCTCCTAGTGCGTAGCTAAACTTTCCTTGGCGATCGAATACAGGCCCTGAGTTACGTCCGTGATCTGTAAAATCAAATCTATAAAATTTCATGTCTTTGGCCAATTGTCTACACGCTTCAACTTGATGTTTGTTGTGATCAAACTCAATCATTTTCCACACAGCAGTTCCGCCAGCATCAATAAATTCTTGAGCATTTTTAATGATATTACCCCACACAGTATCTACGCGATATAAGCTGTGGGTATCTTCGAGTCCGTCGAGACAAAAAGTAATATGTATCCTATGGCCTAGATTTCCTAACCCTTGCCAAAATTGTTTATTTCTAGCACTTCCATTTGTACTGATCCGGACAATCATTTTGTCATTTGTACTATGAAAATACTCGACAATTTCTAATGCCTCAGGATTCATAACAAAGTCGCCAAAGTTGCCGCACAGGTCTATAGATGTTAACTGCTTAACAAATTCAACTGAAAACATTGTTTTAATATTTTCTAAGCTAAGAGATGTTTCTGGGTAGCCAAAATTGTGCGGATATCCATTGGCGTTTCTCACACATAACGGACATCTAGCATTACACAAAGTAGTTATTTCAAGATGGATGTTTTGAACATCTGATATACTGATCATTTGATCTATTTATTGACTATAGATACCATAGCTCACTTTTGAGATCACAGTAGCGAATTGCTTTCCCAGGCCAGCAGCCGGCCCACACTCGGTAACAAGTACCGGTCCTAAGGTGTGTTAATTAACAATGTTAGAGGTAGCATTAGCATATTCTATCCATTGACTGAATAATACCGCTGATTGTCCTTCATGTGTATTTTCTGGAGCTCCTGGGTTAGATTGAATCCATTGGCGATGTTCCTCGCCAGCAGCTTGCCATTTGATTAATCTTTCCGGGTCTGCTTCCATCCATTCATCTAAGCCTAATTTGCCATCATCGTACGTCCATATTTTTCCTGCTATGTGAGTGTCTTGACATGTTGCCATAATATATTTCCTTGTTTATATTGTTATTATTTAATTACATTATCTAAATAATGATGTTAATATACTTTCATTTTTTGGATCAAAGCTTTCGTAGTAGTCACTGCCCCAAAGCTCATCGTCATCATGTTCGACTGGCTCTACACCTGATCCATGGCANTTACTNCATACTTGNCCTTCATGTTGACCTTCGCCTGTACCACGNCATGTCCAGCACTCTTCGGGTTCATCTCCGGTAGCCTCCGCCACACCTTGCTGTTCTTTTTTACTAATCTCATA
>JGI24890J29729_1001138_pt1 | contig 12895 bp, 11 predicted proteins | sample FreactcultureFD7_FD_29729 | JGI IMG/M metagenome (IMG submission 29729)
TTTGTTTTAGGGGTCAGTATGTCAGCACCAATGGTTGTTGCCGTACCGCCTGATTCATTTTCTGTAACTACAATTGGTTCTACTACAAGCACTTTGTATGTGATGCCAATGAGCGATCAAACGTAAGTTATGGCAGACCCTAACAAAACCGTTGACCAAAACCTATTGCCGGTACAGGCATATTTTGCGGTTGACGGCACGTTTCAGACTTTCATCGGTCAGGGTCAGCCTTTTACCGTTCCAATTACAGGCGCACAAAGTGGTCTGATAATTACCAACAGCACACTAGATTCTTCCCCAATAGGCGCAAATTCACCGTCTACTGGGGTTTTTACCAATATCACCACAACAACTGGAACAATTACCACTTCACCAGTTAATTCAACGGATATTGCTAATAAATATTATGTTGATGCCGTAGCGCAAGGTCTTGGACCCAAAGCGGCGTGTCAAGTGGGTACAACGGCCAACATTAGCTTAACAGGCTTGCAAACGATTGATGGCTATACAACGCTATCAGGTGATCGTGTGTTGGTTAAAAACCAAGGCACATCAAGCCAAAACGGTATTTATATTGCATCTGCAAGCGCATGGACAAGGGCGGTTGATTTAGATGTATGGGCAGAGGTACCAGGCGCTTACACCGTGGTTCTAAACGGTGGGCAGGCCAATACAGGCTGGGTTTGTACGGCCACAACAACGGGCACAATTGGCGTTACTGCAATGCCTTGGGTGCAATTTTCTGCAGTAAGCACGTATTATGCGGGTACAGGATTAACTCTATCATCCAACACGTTTAGCATTACCAACACGGGTGTGACGGCCGCATCTTATGGATCGGCATCTAAAACTCTGACGGCCACGGTTAACGCGCAAGGCCAATTAACTTCATTGTCAGCTAGTGACATTGCTATTGCTAACACGCAAGTAAGTGGTTTGGGCACAATGTCCACGCAAAACGCATCTAGTGTGGCCATTACTGGTGGGGCAATAGATAACACAACAGTTGGCGCAACCACGGCAACCACGGTACGCGGTACAACCATCACGGCCACAACGCAATTCACAGGCGCAGGCACAGGATTAACAGGCACAGCCGCTAGTTTAAATATTGGCGGTAATGCGGCAACGGCCACAACAGCATCTGCAACCACAGCGGCATTGACGTTTAATAATGCTGGTTCTGGTGGCACATCAGGCTCAACTTTTAATGGCGGCACAGCCTTAACGGTTTCTTACAACACAATTGGTGCGCCATCAACCACAGGAACAAATGCAACAGGCACATGGGGCATTGGTATTTCTGGCAATGCGGCAACCGTTACCAATGGGCTTTACTCAACAGGTAGTTATTCAAATCCTACTTGGTTAACTTCAATTTTGGGGTCAATTGTCAGCGGTGCGGTTACTTCAGCAACCACGGCCACTAACATTGCAGGCGGTACGGCTGGGGCTTTGGCCTACAATTCTGCGTCTGGCACGACCACATTTTTGGGATTGGGCACTACAAATTACGTATTGACGGCTGGTGCAAGTGCGCCCCAATACGTTGCACAATCTACTTTGTCGGTTGGATCGGCCACTACCGCAACCACGGCAACCAATTTGGCGGGTGGCGGTGCGGGTTATGTGCCCTATCAAACAGGAAGCGGTGCAACGGCTTTTGTAAGTGCTGGCACTAGCGGACAAGTTTTGACAAGCGCAGGCACAGGCACACCCACTTGGACAACACCGGTGGCTTATGCAACGGTGACGGATGACACAACCACGAATGCAACCCGTTATCCGCTGTTTTCAAGCGCTACAAGCGGTAATTTAACAACTGAGTACACATCTAGCACCAAATACCAATTTAATCCGTTTACGGGGCTTTTAACGGCCACAGGCTTTAGCGGATCAGGTGCAAGTCTAACGGCCTTGAACGCCACAAACATTTCTAGCGGAACATTGGGTATTGCTTATGGCGGTACTGGATTAGGGACAACCCCCACAAATGGCCAGTTGGATATTGGAAATGGAACAGGATTTACTAGATCAACGCTAACGGCTGGTTCAAATATCACCATTACCAACGCTAGTGGATCAATTACGATTGCTAGTACGGCAGGCGGTTCAACCGCAATAACGGACGATACAACCACAAACGCCACAAGATACCCATTATTTGCAGATGCAACAAGTGGAACGGCATCCACAATTTACACCAGTAGCACAAAATACAAATATAACCCTAGTTCGGGTGAGTTAAATTCACCTGAAATGGTGGCCACAAATGGCTTTCAGGTCAATTCCAACACGGTTTCAAGTAGTTATTCAATTCCAGCAAATAGTAATGCTTTATCTATTGCACCACTTACGCTAAACTCTAGCGTATCGGTGACAATTCCAGCCACATCAACATGGAGACTTATTTAAGCGAAATCGTTTAAAATGTCTATAAATTAGGAGTAGTTATGTCGAATCTAGTCTTTCAAGCCAATAGCGGTGGATCGATCACATTAACGGGTGCTAATACAGCCAGCACCGCAACAATCACAATACCAGCCACAACCGGCAATATGGTCACTACTGGTGACACAGGAACCGTAACAGTCACAATGTTATCTGCTACTGGTACGCCATCATCGACTACTTATTTAAGGGGTGATGGAACATGGTCTACGATTGCGGGACAAACTTACCCAGGCGCAGGCATAGCAAACAGCACCGGTTCGGCATGGGGCACGTCTTACACTACATCAGGTAGCGGTACGGTTGTTGCATTAAACAACACGCCTACTTTAACAACACCAGTTATCACGGGATACACAGAAACTGCCCCATCTATTGCTAATTCAAGCACAGCGGTGACATTGAGTTTGGCAAGCGGAACGGTTCTTAGCTACACTTTGACTGGCAATTGCACGTTTACGATGCCAACGGCAACAAGTGGCACATCATTCATTGTTAAATTGATTCAAGACGGTACAGGCTCAAGAACGGCTACGTTTACAGGCGTTAAATGGCCTGGTGGGACTGCCCCAACAATAACAACCACGGCCACAACTGGAACAGATGTTATTAGTTTTGTTTGTATCAATTCAATTTGGTACGGCACATTTGCACAGGCGTTTGCATAATGTTTGGCGCACCTAATTTCTTCTTTAGTGGTGCTAAAAAGGCCGCCACTTACACTAGAGTTATTCAACAATTTAACTCTACAAGCAGTTGGACTGCCCCCGCTGGAGTCACGCAAATTGATTATTTGGTGGTGGCTGGCGGTGGTGGCGGTGGATTTGACATTAATGGTTCTGCTGGTGGTGCAGGTGCAGGTGGTTATTTAGCAGGAACTAATTTGACTGTTAGCCCAGGAACTAGCTACACAATTACTGTTGGTGGTGGTGGAAATGGTGCAACTTCTGCTGGTAGTGGAGTACAAGGTTCAAATAGTTTAATTGGAACGCTTGTTAACGGAAGTACGGGCGCCGTTGGTGGTGGATACGGAAATTCACGAGGCAATGGTGGAACTGGTGGATCAGGCGGTGGTGGTGGAGATGGCACAAATGGAACGGCTTGGACGGGCGGTTCAGCAACATCAGGTCAAGGAAATGTTGGTGGCAATACCCTCTTAACTTCACAAGGTGGGTGTGGTGGCGGTGGTGCAGGTGCCGCAGGAAGTGCGGATGCTTTAACTAATGTTGGTGGTAATGGTGGTGTTGGATTAGCTTCTAGCATCAGCGGATCAAGCGTTTATTATGCTGGTGGTGGTGGTGGCGCATCTTACAGCGGAGGCACACCAGGCACAGGCGGTAATGGTGGTGGCGGTACAGGAAATAGCACAACAAACACATCTACGACAGGCACATCAAACACAGGCGGTGGTGGTGGTGGTGGTTCTGCCGCAAGTGGTGTTAATGTTGGTTATGGTAAAAATGGTGGCTCAGGTGTAGTCATCATTTCTTATTTAGTACCATCCACAACAACAAAAGCAATCTTTACTGGTTCAGGCTCATGGACTGCACCAACAGGCGTAACAAGTGTCAATTACTTGGTAGTTGCTGGTGGAGGCTCTGGCGCATATTATTATGGAGGTGGCGGTGGTGCTGGAGGATTTTTAACTGGTACATCATTAAGCGTAACACCAGGAAATTCTTATTCAATAACACTTGGTGCTGGAGGAGTGGCATCTGGTACTGCCGCTGGAACGTCTGGATCAAATTCAGTTTTTTCAAGTATCACTTCAACTGGTGGTGGAGGCGGTGGTTCTTACAATGGAACCCCAACAACTGGCAAAAACGGTGGATCAGGTGGTGGTGGTTCTGATGGTAGTTCAGGTGGTTCGGCTTCACCATCAGGTCAAGGTAGTGCTGGTGGAACTGGATTTTCTGGAAGTCTTGCTACAACAAGTGGAGGTGGCGGTGGAGGCGCAAGCGCAGTAGGACAAAATGGAACTTCTTCTACTGGTGGCAATGGTGGTGCTGGTACTGCAAGCAGTTATAGTGGTACAAGCGTTACTTATGCTGGTGGAGGTGGTGGTGGCGCACAAACTACTGTCGGTGTAGGCGGTTCTGGAGGAGGTGGTGCCGCTGGTTCTGGTGCTGTAGGCGTTGCTGGAACTTCCAATACAGGTGGAGGTGGTGGTGCTGGAGGTGTTGCCGCTTTAGGAGGTAATGGCGGTTCAGGGATTGTGATATTGACATGGTAAAAATCTATCAACTTTATGGCATTGATACTGCCATGCAATTGCTCAGACCCCATGCAAAATGGCAAATATCCAATCGAGATATTACCGAATGGGATGACCCAAGACCATGCCCAACATGGGAAGAAATAGATGCAACAATGGAAAAGATTAAGGCTTTTGAAGAATCAATCGACACCATTTGGACAGACGAACAAATTAAAGAACTTGGAGGTAGATGATGGCGCATTTTGCTTGCTTAGATACAAATAACGTGGTGACTCAAGTCATTGTGGTTAGTAATGCAGACACTTCAACTGCTCAAGGTGAAGAAAAAGAATCTATTGGTATTGCCTTTTGTGAACGATTGCTTGGTGGTATTTGGGTAAAAACAAGTTACAACGGCAACATCAGAAAGAATTATGCGGGTATTGGTTATACCTACGATAAAGACCGTGATGCTTTTATTCCTCCTAAACCATACAACTCATGGGTCTTGAATGAATCAACTTGTTTGTGGGATGCGCCAGTAGCATATCCTACTGATGACAAGAAATACACATGGAATGAAGAAACAACTAATTGGGTAGAGGTTACTGAATGAAATGGGCAATATCCGACATTGATGCAAAAGACGGTGTAATCACATCGGTTAAGTATCATGTTTCCTATTCAGATAATGATATTACGGTGGAAACTGAAGGATATTGGACGTTTAAAAAGGTTGACCCACAGGTAAAGTTTGAAAACGTTACCGAAGAAATGATAGGCGAATGGATTGAAGAAGATCAAATTGTTGATGGCCGTGGCGTAATCATTGATCGGTTAAAGGAACAACACGAAGCGTTACAAAAGCCCAAAGTAATACCGCCTTGGCAACCACAAGTATTTACGCCAAAGTTTTAAGGATTAAAAATGACGGCACCGATTGACATTATTAGTTCAGCATTAAAAGACATTGGTGCTTTAGCGGCAGGGGAAACACCAGACCCAGCGGCGGCGCAAGATGCGTTCACGATGATGACGCGAATGCTCGATCAATGGTCAAATGAGCAGATGATGGTTTTCTATAAAACGGAAATCATCTTTACACTTACATCAGGACAGACGCAATACACCATTGGACCAGGTGGTCAAATTGGCGCAATATTTACAGGATCAATTGCCAACAACGTCTTAACCGTTACCGGCATCACATCTGGTGCTATTGCCACAGGCATGACGTTAAGTGGCACAGGCATTACCGCAGGCACAAAGATAGTGTCCTTTTTAACAGGCGCAGGCGGTAATGTTAATGAAATTGGTACATATCAGTTAAATATCAGCCAAAGCGTAGCATCCACAACGATTAATGCGTTCTACCAAAGACCATTGTCTATCAATAGTTCTTTTGTGCGGATTAACACCAATTCCAACGGTGTGCCTATTATTAATGGTGGTTTGGATTATCCAGTTGCCGTTTTGAATGTTGAAGATTATGAAATGATTGGTTTAAAGACGCTAAACGGTCCGTGGCCAAAGGCGCTTTATTACCAACCAACAGAAACGTTAGGCAATTTAACCGTTTGGCCTAATCCAGCGCAAGGCGAAATGCACATTTTTGCCGATACGTTGTTTAGCAAATATACGTCAATCAATGACACAATGTTGTTACCTGAAGGCTTTGAAGCGGCATTGGAATGGTGTTTGGCTGAACGATTGATGCCGCAGTACGGCAAGGCAAGCCCCACGCAAATCCAAATGGTGAACGCATTTGCCGCGCAAGGCAAGTCAACCATCAAGCGTACTAACATGAAACCCGTACAATCTGCACGCTTCCCAGATGCTTTACTGATGAGCAAAGCCAAGGATGCGGGATGGATACTTAGTGGGGGTTTTACACGCTGAAGGTTTTATGATAAAATAGATCATCTTTTAAGGAGAATTAAATGGATGATCTAAAAATTAAACAAAAAAAACGTGAGTATGCAAAAGCATATTATTGGAGAAAAAAGAACGGTGAAAAAGCAAACAATGCAGGAAGACCAGCAAATACGCCCGATGTATTGTGGAGTAAAGTAGATAAACGTAGTGAAAATGAATGTTGGGAATGGAAAGGTTACAAAAATGCTGATGGTTATGGAAAAACATGGATCAATGATCGTGGGTATTTTGCTCATCGAGTAATTTTTGATCTTGCTTTTCCAAATATCATTACCTTAAATGCTCCAAAATCTACAAATAAATTTGGGTTTGTTTTGCATACTTGCGATAATCCGATTTGTTGTAATCCAAAACATTTATGGGTGGGTACTCATAAAGACAACATGGAAGATAAAAAAAGAAAAGGTCGTTGTCCAGACTATAGCGGTGATAAAGGGCCAAGAGCAAAATTAACAATGGCGCAAGCTAGGCAAGCAAGAGAACTTAGAAAAAATGGTGCAAAAGTGAGTGATTTAGCCAAACAATTTGAATTAAGTTTGCCAAGCATGAAAACTTTGCTTTGTGGTCAATCGTACAAAGAAACTGAGGTGATATGAGCGACTTTGGTTTTGTAGGCCCAAGTTATACAGCAAACTCGATCTACCAAAACGATCAAGAATGTATTAACTTTTTCCCAGAAGTTGACCCTACCAAACAACAGGGTGAGCGTGGGGTTATTGCGCTTTATCCAACGCCAGGTCTTATAGCACAAGTGGTTTTACCGGCTGGTGCCGAAGTGCGCGGTATGCGTACAGTTAGCGGTGGCCAACAAATGATTGCCGTTTGTGGTGCTTATGTTTATGTGCTTTCATCCAATTTAAGCCCAACCATTGTTGGTATTCTTAACACCAATAGCGGACGGGTTAACGTAACTGACAATGGCGTTAACGTCTACATTGTGGACGGCACTTATCGCTATACATGGCGAATTGCATCCATTTCAACGGCCATTTTTACTGGTTCCATTAGTGGCACCACGCTAACGGTTAGCAATTTACAAAGTGGCACCATAGCAATTGGAAATGCTTTGTTTGGTGTTGGGGTAGCGCAAGAAACGGTGATTACGGCTGGATCGGGCACAAGCTGGACGGTCAATATATCTCAATCGGTATCGTCCACTTTAATGAATTCTAGTGCGGCCACTACGATCACAGCTTCATTAACGGCAGGCACTACCAATGCCACTTTATCGACCACAGGAACGGTTTATTTAGGTCAGACCATACAAGGTACAGGCGTACCCACAAACACGATGGTGACGGCCATTTTGACCCCTAGCGGTGGCTTTAATTTATATACGGTTTCTACCAATACAACGGTTGCATCAATCACGATGTATGCGCTTAACTTTACGGTGATTCCATCCAATGATGGTGCGTTTAGTGGTGGCACAACGGTAGATATTATTGACAACTATTTTGTTTATTCAAGACCAAATAGCCAACAATGGGGCGCATCTGACGCACTTAGCCCAGTTAGTCAAGCATTGTCATTTGCGAGCAAGGATGGCGCGCCTGATAACTTGGTGGCTTTGATTGTCGATCACCGTGAAGTTTATTTGATGGGTGAGGCTAGTTCTGAGGTGTGGGCAGATGTGGGTGCGTTTCCGTTTCCATTTCAGCGAATACCAGGCACTTCTACCCAACACGGTATTGCCGCCCAATTTAGCGTTTCGCGTTTAGGCGATTCATTTGCCTATGTATCACGAAATGTCCGTGGTCAAGGCGAAATAATGATGATGCAAGGCTATAAGCCCACACGCATATCCACGCACGCCGTAGAAAATACATTGGTCAATCAATACATTGATGATGCAATAGCGTGGACATATCAGCTAGAAGGTCACGAAGTTTACGTGGTTTCGTTTCCTACCATCAATTTGACTTGGGCATTTGACATTGCATCAGGTATGTGGCACAAATGGCTGTATGTTGACACAATGAACAACTTTCAGCGGCACCGTGGAAATTGTAGTGCGTTGTTTCAAGGCATGGTGCTGATTGGGGATTATGCCAACGGTAAGATTTACGAATTGGACAAAAATACGTACACCGATGACGGCAACTACACCAGACGGGTAAGACGTGCGCCGCATTTGGTGGCCGACTTTCAAAGACAATATTTTGAAGAATTGCAGATTCAATTCCAGCCTGGCGTTGGCTTTACCGGTCTATCACAAACCAACAATCTGTTTATTTCTTCCCCATACATCATAGCGCCCAATGCAACTTTGACCATTTTGGCCAATGAAACATTAACTTTAGGCATTCAGTCTGCCATTAACCCATCAACACCTACCACATTACCGCAAGCAATGTTAAGATGGTCAGATGATGGTGGTTCTACGTGGTCTAACGAACATTGGGTGACAATTGGTCAAACTGGTAAATATCAAAATCGTGCCATTTGGCGCAGATTGGGTACAGCAAGAGATCGAGTGTTTGAAGTAGTGGTAACCGATCCGGTGAAGGCGGTTATTGTTTCTGCCAATTTGAAAGCGTCTGGGGGTGAAAATTGAGCATTACCCAAAACACCACGCAATTACAACCTTATCCACAATCTGAGTTTTTGGATAAAACAACAAATCGGCCAACTAGGGCATGGCAACAATTCTTTTTGAATCTGTTGAACTTTTCCTCGGCAACAACCGCAACGGCAGGATCGGCAACATTGCCAGCCAATCCGGTGGGGTTCATAAATATAACGGTAAACGGTCAACAATTTAAAGTGCCGTATTACAATATATAAATGGGGGAAAAATGGACATATCAAGCGTAAACGGTGCGGTTAGTGATGCCTTAGCGGGGTTGCCTGCGGGAACATCATCATTTATCAATGCCAACATAGGCACGCCAGAAGGCCAGCAAGCTATTTTGCAAGCTGGTTTGTCTTTGGGACTGTCTCAATCACAAATTGCCGCCGCAATTAGCCAAGCAACTGGCATGAGCGTAACCCCACAACAAGTGGCACAAGTAGCGCAATCTGTGGCCGCGCCTGCGCCAACGCCTGCGCCCGTAAGTGCGCCCACTCCTGCGGTAAATCAGCCTTTTACGTCATCTAATCCAGGTGGCGTGGGTGTCAGCTACGGCCAAGCTGGTGGAGGATTAATCAGTCAAGCACAATCCCAATATCCAGAATTGGCAACTGCGTTGGCCAATGGCACTTTGTCACTTGGTTCTTCAGGTGATGAAAATTATTTATACAACACCAAAACAGGCCAACAAATTAATGGCAATTATCAAATTTCAACAACGCCTAGCGGTGGTGTTGCAATTAATTTGCCTTTGTCTAGTGGCGCAATGGTCCAAGTTGCTACTGGATTAAATCAAAACGGAACACTTGCACCAGTTACCGATAGTAACGTATATAACGTAGGATTAAATTCTAGTGAAGGCGGTTTTGCCGGTGGAGTAAGTAATTTTACCGATGCCGCTAAAGCGGGCGCTTTGTTGTATGGTGGTAGTCAATTGCTATCAGGATTAACGGGTGCTGGTGCGGCCACAGGCGCAGGAACAGCGTTAAGCGATGTTGGTGCTGGAACTGCGGCAACTACCGGCGCTGTTGGTGGAGAAGTTGCCGGTGCGGGAACTACTGGTGCGGCTGGGACAGGAACAATTGGTGCAGGAACGGCCGGTGTTGTGGGTGCGGGTACATTGGCTTCTACGGGTGCTGGAACAGGTGCGGCTACTGGTGCGGCAACAGGCGCAGGAACGGCCGCCGCAACCAACGCATTAGGTTTAACACCTTTGCAAACTGCCGCCGCTGGCGTAGGTTTAGCATCTACATTAGGAACATTAGGAACAAATAACGCAATTTCTAATGCGGCCAACACGCAAGCAACTGCCGCAAACAATGTAAATGATGTATTAGGAGGGTTTTATAACCAATACGCACAAGCAGAACAACCATACCAAAATCTTGGTTCGGGTGCTGTTAGTGAAATTGGTAAACAAGCCCCTTATCTTACGCATCAATTCAATGCGGCAGATTTGCAAGCAGGCTTGGCACCTAATTACGACTTTATGTTGCAACAAGGACAAGGTGCAAATCGTAATTTGGCAAATGCTGGTGGTGGTTTATTAAGCGGTAATACGCTTCAAGGCTTGAATAAATACACACAAGATTACGCAAGTAATGCGTATCAAAATGCGTTTAACAACTACCAAACACAACGACAAAATATTTATGGCAACCTTTCCAATGCGGCAGGATTGGGTCAAACATCACTTGGTCAAGTTGGACAAGTTGGTAGCAATTTGGCACAAACTTATGGAAATGTCACCACAGGATTGGCGGCTTCACAAGCAGGCGCACAAACCGCACAAGCTGTAAACAACGCTAATTTATTAAGTAATCTTGCCAAAACTGGTACGGTTATAGCATTAGCATAAGGATAAATAATGGCAACTTTTACAAATTATCCAACAACCCAACCTATGCAATTAAGCGATATGTTGGGGGATTTATCCACGTTGCAACAATACAAGCAACAACAGCAATTGATGCCTATTGCGTTAGAAAAGGCGCAATTAGACATACAAAGACAACGTGCTAATACTCCTTTAGAAATTGAACAAAAAGCACTTGAATTAAATAAATTACGTGCAACAAATCCTTTAGATATATCTTTAAAACAATTAGAAGAACAAAGGGTAAAAGAAACTAATCCAGCTTTAATTACAAAAACAAAAGAAGAAGCAAAACAACAACAAATTAAAACTTTAACAGATCAATTTGCTTACGACAAAGATTACAACGCACAAATTAATCAAAAATTAGGTGGATTTGTAAACGATAAAAGATTACAAGGTAGTCCAACGGAAGTTTTATCTGTTTTAAAAGATGCTGAAAATGAAATTAAGCAATTAACCAAAAGCGATCCTGAGAATGAATTAAAAACTGAAGCTAGATTTGCACCATTAAAAAATTTAGTTGTTACAGGAAAACATCCAAATGTTCAGCAAGCAATAAAAAACATTATTCAAGCAGGCATTACACCAACATCACAGCAAACATTGCAAACGCCACAACTTGCTACGATTGGCGGTGCGCCTGCCATATTTCAGCCTGCCACAGGTACTGCCCAACCTTTGGGTATTGGCGGGCAAGAAATGCAACCACAAATGCCACAAGGCGCGCCACAAGGCGGTCCGTTGCCGTCAGGAATGGGTTTGCCTCAAGGAATGCCTCAAGGCGTGTCACAAACACAAATGTCATTGCCTTACCCAGTACGCAAAGCAGGAGACATTAGACCACTTGCACCTAATGAAGATACAGATGCAACTAAGGGTGCAACTTATCGCAATTCATTAACTACTAGACAAACCGATTTGGCAACGTCTAGGCGTAATCTTGATGAAGTTATAAAAGCGGCCACACAAATTGAAAAAGAAGATTTGTTTTCTAGCGGTGTTTTAGGTGCGGCAACACGCACATTAAAAGGTATAGCAGGCGATCCAAAATATAAACAATTGAGCAAAGATTTGGCCAATGTGCAAATTGCTAATATCCAAGCGCAAGGCGGTTCAATGGATACCGTTGCGGGTCAGCAATTGCAAAAAATGGCCAATGGCGATGAGACTTATCCTCCTGAAATCCTTAAAAACATTGCAAGAAGAACATACGCTGATATTCAAAACTTGGATATGCAAGCAACAGGCGCATCTAAGTTTGCACAAAAATATGGTGATAGCAATTTAAATGCGTTCAAACGTATGTGGTCAGCTAATGCCGATTCCAAAGTATTTGAAGCAATGACCATTTTTGATAACGTAAAAGACAAGGCCGAGCGTAACAAAGCCATCAATGAACTTTTAGGGTCTAATCCACAGGCTAGACAACAGTTTTACAACAAATACAATAACATCAAGAAACTAACCGAAACAGGGGAACTTTGATGGATGAATTAGGTGAGTTGATCCTTGGTGAAAGGCCAAAGGTTGAAAGACAACCTAATATTGTTGCGCCTAAAAAAAGCTCAATGAGTGGCTTAAATCCACAATTACAACCAAAAGAAGAAAAGCCTGACGAATTAGGTCAATTAATTTTAGGGACTGGTGAAACACCTAAAGTCAAACAAGAACCTGGTGTTATTGAAAAAGCAATAGGTTTAGGTGAAGCAGGACTAGGAGCATTGTCTGGTTTAGTTGCCGCACCATTAGGTGCTGTGGCGGGTATTGGTGGCACCTTTGGAAGCGGTAAATACGGAACGCAACAAGGTATTCAAGCAGGACAAAAAACGGCTCAACAAGTTCAAGAAGCCTTAACTTACCA
>JGI24890J29729_1001141_pt1 | contig 12889 bp, 18 predicted proteins | sample FreactcultureFD7_FD_29729 | JGI IMG/M metagenome (IMG submission 29729)
CTAATACAATCGGTTTTTCAATAATCTTAGCGGCTAAAGGGTGAAACTCAAAGATCGCTTTACAAGTCTGATAGCCTACAGGACTGCCCGGCTCTATCGCTTCCGCTTGGAGAAACTCCATTAGCGGGGAGGGTAAACCCGTATTGGATATAGTTATTTCAGACATAGATTATTCCTAGAAATATATTTTGCATAATAACACTAGAATCCCAGTTTATTACCACAACCTAATGCAACTCCATAAACATAACAATCTAGTAGATCGTTTGATTTTTTATTTATATCTGGATCGCCTAGTCTAAAGCCAGCCATCTCGGTAATCAAGTGATTTCGCGTTGCGCCCTTGAAAGGTACTGTTTTGTAATAGGCGTGTTCGCTAATTTTAACCTTTTCATTGAAGTGATAGCCTGAAATACTCATAGCGCGATCATCTTTTCCAATTTGAACAAACTTAGGTTCAATCTCACGAACATTCCATCCTCTATTTTGACCTTGTTGCAATAGCACAATTCCTGATCCTTTTCCTTCAATGAAGGTAGAAGTAACGCCATAGATGGCTTTTGTTTGTTTTGCTAATTCTTCTAGCCTTGTGAACACAGATGGAATCCAATGTTCTAGCATGGCAGCATCGACAGACACAATATCCCAATCTAATACTGTTAACGGCTGAGGACTTTGTGAGTTAAGGGCAAAGTACACTACCGCCGTTCCATCAAAGTTTTGACCCGCTTTCATTGCTGAGTCAATCACGGCATAGACCGTTTCAACTTGGGTAGGATAGGGGATTGGCAATTCATTTATTAGCAGTTTGTCGACAGCTAACAGGCTGATAGATCGCCAGTCAATAAATTCAGCAAGATATTCTTGCCGGAACACAGATTCATGTTGCCGTAAGCGTTCAGATTCAATTTCTGCTGGTGGCACATAGGGGTTAGCTAAAGACGGAGCATGGAACTCTTTAAATCCAAGGTCTGGCTCATTGCACGATGCCCAAAAGAAATTATCGGGATCAACCCCATTCGGGGTAGAGAAAACCCAAGTAATACCTTGGGTTGTTAGCATTGTTGGCTTAATTGACTTATACCAGATGTCATTTTTCATTTGAGGGCTTTTGGTAAAGGCTGCCTCATCAATGAGTGTTAGATCATAGGATCGCCCGCGCCCTGCCAACTCATTATCCAAAATTGTCCAAAAGTCAATCTTGCCACCGCCAATTAGTTTAATGGTTGCATCGTTACGATTAGCGCTTCTGATTACTGGATCAAGAGTATCTCGCAGAGCATCCCAGATTTCAGCTAACTGCTTATGCTCTGGGGCAAAGATACCTACTTGTTTTCCTGAAATAGCGGTTTTAGCTGCCAGCCATGTAGCAAAGATTGACTTACCAAAACGTCTACCTGCGCGTACTACATTGAGTCGCGTTTGCCCTTTGTAGAGATCAAGTTGCCCGCTGTGTAACTTTGGCAATTTGACCTTGCGAATATCAGCCATCAACACCCGGCGTTATATGACCTTCAGCGTTTTCCACGATGATACGAATTTCATTGGAGCTTTCGCCTTCTGGTTTAGCGGGTTTCCAACCGTGCAAATGTGTAAGCGCAATGTGTTGCGCCTTAGTATCACCATTTAAAGCATTATTCATTAGTGCGCCACTGATTTCAGCTTGATTAGCGGCTCTGGCAGTTAATACCATATCCGCCGCTTTTGAGTCAAATTGGCATAGACGATTGAAATCTACTGGTAGAAACCCTGAGTAAAGAGCTAAGGCGTCGCCTGTCAGCCCACGATAAGCAGCGTCATAAATTTTGTCTAAATCTTCTTGCGTTGCCGAAATCTTGTCGGTCTTATGGTCAACTGAATAGAATAGTGGGTCTGGTGTAAAGCGAGCCATGTTAGTAACCCCTATAGTTAGTCATAGTCCGATATTAGCATAAGCTTTATAGATTGCAAATAGCTTGTTTTACATAATATGTTAGTGTTTACTAACTACTTTTAAAATTGCTAAAAATTTTTTAGCTTTTTGCAAAAGAACTTTTTGCATATATGGTAAGTTAAAAAGCCCGCTGTTCGGGTAGCCAGAAATTAATGACCCCCTTTTTGCTTTTTATATGGCAAAAAAAACTTTTTAGGGTTTGCCGTTAGCTGATAGCAAAAAGCATTGAGTTGTTAACCGTTTGCGGATAACCGGTATTATGTCAAATAAGAATGGGCTAAATTGTCAACCCTTAGCTGTTAGCTGTTAGCTGTTAGCTGTTAGCGCGGGGCTTGAAATTTAAAACGATAGCGGGGCGCGAGCGCATTTTGCCCCGCTTATCCGTTAGCCCTTAGCACAATGCAAACTGTTAGCACAATGCAAACTGTTAGCACAATGCACAATGCAAGGGCTAATCTAAAAATGACAATTCGCCCTTTGATTTATAGGTCAAAAGTCAAATTGCCATGCGTAAAAAATCGAGCCGCCAAAATACACTGTAAAACCCTTAAAATATAAAAAAAAAGTTTAAAAAATACCTATATAGAATAGCAATTTAACCTATAAACCCCGCCCCGCCGTTAGCCGTATGCCCCCGCCAATAGCCACAATCCCCAAAATCCATAACCCAAAAATATGACAATTCCCCGTTAAAAATGACAATTTTGCAAAAAAACTACAAAATGCAACAATAATTGTTGCACTATCTTAAAAAATTGAATATACTGATTTTGTAGTTTAGCAAGTAGCAAAAAATGACAATTTAACCAATAAACAGTAAAGGCGGGCAAAATGACTAAATTAGATAAGCAAAAAATAGAGCGTTTACGCGGCGGCTTGATAGATATTGAATACACACTCAAGCGGCTTGATCGCGAGAGCGCAAGCGATAGCGAAAAAGCAAATTGGTTAAATCATAAAAATGACGTTTTAAGTTTAATTAGCAAATTGCAAGGGGCTAAAAAATGATCACAAAATATCAAGATCAAATATTTATGGCGCTATTGATAGCTATCCCCTTATCCACTGTAATACGCGCAATTTTTAACTAAGGGGCAAATAATGGAAAACAAAAAAACAACGGTTTGGGATATTTTAGGCGCTTGTATTATGGGCGCAATTTTGGGGGCGTTTTTAGCCTATAACTTATTAGGGGGGTTTTAATATGAAAACGGTTTTTTCTAGCCATAACGAGGTAGCGCACATATGGGCATCTCAATCACAAGCCGAAGGGCGGGCGGGCAATATCTTTTTTGAGAATGGCGTTATCTATTCATATGGGCGTCATTTTCCCGTCGCAAGGTTTGCGCCTGAATACGGCAATATTGCGCTTTTTACTTCGCGGGGATATTCAAGCTCAACGGGTAAGCATAAGGGCATTATCCGCGCCGCTATTCCTGATAGCTATCAAATTGTATATTGCGACGATGTAAGCCGCCCCGCTTCGCACAATCTAGATATATGGGCGCGGCGCGTTGAGCGCTTGCGCTCTGATTTTGCTATTCATAAGAATAAACAAGGGCGCGGTAATATTGCGCTTGAAATTTATAAAAATACGGGCGAAGTATTAAGCTATTGCGACGCGCTCAAAATGCCCGCGCCCGCCTTTACCCGCGATATTCAAGCCGAAGCCGACGCCCGCGCTTATGTAGCGCAAGCCGCCGAAAAACGCGCCATAAATAGGGGTATAAAAGAAACTGAAAAAAATAGAATTGCCGCCCTTGAAGCCGTTGAGCGCCTTGAATTATGGAAAATCGGCGAAAACGTCAACACTAACGGCTTTCAATTTAGCGATACGCTATTAAGAATAAAAGGGGATCAGATAGAGACAACCCGCGGCGCAAAAATACCCGTATCCGATGCGCTGAAAATTTACCCTTTACTTTCACGCGCTAAGAATACCGGAAAAACAATCGAAGCCGGATTACATCAAATAAATTTGGGCGCGTATCGTTTTAATTCATTTGACGGCAATACCTTAATTGTCGGCTGTCATTCGATAGCATGGGCGCAAATTGAAAAAATGGCGCAAGAATTAAAACTAATCGAAGGGGCTTAAAAATGCTTAATTTACGCGATACAGTAAACAGCAATAGATTTGTAATCGGGCTTGATGCCGACGAATATTTAACGATTTTACGCGCCTTGTATCACTATCAAGATAAATTGACAAATCAAGAGCGCGAAAAAGGGCGCGACGATGCCGAATGGGATATTGTGATTTATTTGCGTCAACAAATGGGCGATACATTAAAAAACGAAGCAAAAATTTAACCAAAAAGAGGATTAAAAATGCCAAAATTCAGAATTTATACCGACGAAAAAATAACCTTATGGCAACGCGTCGGCTTAGTAATCGAAGCCGAGAGCGAAGCGCAAGCCCGCGAGATTTTAAACGATCCGGCGCGTTTTCAGGCGCTTATGTATGACGGCGGCGGCGAATATAACGGGGATTGTGATCCGTATTGGGAAACCGAAGATCACGCCGAATGGGATCACGCCGCGCCGACAATCACGCTAATTGGGGGCGAAAAATGATAAAAATATCAAAAGATCAATTTAATACTTTATGCCGATTATCCGATTTTGCCGATTATTATTTAGATGATCAAGAGCCGAGCGGCGAGCAATATTGGAGCGATAGAGAATATATAAACGAAGCTCAAGAGCTTATCCGCGAGATTGAAGCGCAATTTTTAAATATAGAGGATTAAAAAATTATGATTACAAGCGAAGATTTTACCCGCGCCAATAATGACATAAACGGCAACCCGCGCTATATTTGCCACTTTTTGAGCTTTACTATCCCCGCCGATTTATCAGATTACATGGGATTAGATAAGATCACGCAAAAATACAATATAGCGTTAGCCCGCGCCCGTAAGCTAGGCGGCAAAAAATTTCATAATAAGCAATTTGGCGGCGGGATTATTTTTACCACTTACAACTTGCGCGAATTGTGCGAGCAAATAAACGCGATCCGCGCTCAATTATTACCGCCCGAAGCCGCCCCGCCCTTAGCTGTTAGCCCCGAGCAATTAGAATTATTTTAAAAATTATCAGTTAAAACGCCCCGCTTTGATCTATTGGCGGGGTTTTTTGGCGGGTAATTTTGCCCGATTTTGTTTTAATTCTAGAGGGTTAAACCATGCAAAAAATCAATTACTTATTAGCGGCGCGGCTTGCGAGCGTAAAAAAACAAGCTGAAAAATGGGCGGCGCATAATCCTGAAGGGGCTTATCAATCGGCGCTTAATCATCAGGTGAAATATAAACGGCGCGGCTATATTGCGTATGATACGGCAAACCATTACAGCGAAGCGGGGGATTTATGCGCGTATGATCTAACCGGTTATGACGCCGCGCCCATTCAAGATATAAGCCCCCGCGCTTATGACTATACCGGCTATTTTGCCGATAGTTTTCAGCATGAAATAATTAAGCCCTTTATCGTCAAAATTAAGGCGGGTAAAAAAGGCGTTTTTATTTGCCCCGCTTTTGCTTATTCTGAATGTGATATAGCCACGATTTACTTTAGCCGCGGGCAATTTGCGCCGAATGATAGCGCCGATAAAGCGCATGAATGTGCCGTGTATGACGCGGCGCGGCTTGCTGATAGCATAGCCGAGCGCGAAGCCGAGGCAAGCCGCGAATATCACGCGCAAGATCAAGCCGAGCAAGAAGCCGAGCAATTAGCCGAGCAAATAGCCGACGCCCGCAAAATGGCGCGGGGCTTAATAGCCGCCATTAAAGCTCAAAGGCGGGCGGGCATTGATCTAGCGGGGGCAATATGCGACGCGTTAACAGATAAATTGCGCGAATATCGCCGCGAGATTATCCGCGCCCGCGAGCGCCGCGAAGCCCTAAAAGATAATTTTTGGCTATCAATCGAAGGGCGCTAAATGACTAATTAAACAATGCCGCCTTATGGCGGCTTTTTCTTTTTCTGTTAGCTGTTAGCCGCGAGCTTAACGCTTTGCGCTATCAGCGGGCTATTGTCGCGAATATCGCGCCGCTATCAGGCGGGCGGGGTATTGCCGAGAGTATCGCCCGCGGCTTACTTGCGGCGCTGATTATTGGCGGGCATTGTTGCGCCCTAAATGATCCGGCGGCGCTATTGATAGCGGGCGGGCGATATTCTAGCCCCGCGCCCATGCGCTCGCGCTTGCTCATTAAAAATCGAATGTAAACCCGCGCCGCGTGATTGTAAAGTTTTGCCCGCGCCATTGTAAAGTTTTGCCCGCGGCATTGTAAAGCGCGCGCCCTTGCTCGCGCTTTAAAAAATTGCGTATAAATAGCATTAGAAAAAANCTGTAAACCCTTGATTTATAAGGGTTTTCTGAATGAAAAAAGTATTATGTCAAACAAGAAAAATTGCAAATGAGAACGATTCTCAGGTAATTTTAAGAAAAATGACTAAAAATGAAGGTTTATTGATAAATATAATGTAGCTACATTGTGGCTACAAAAAGGTGGGGCTACTCGCTGCACTGTATCCGGTGAACCGCATAGTTGCAGTCCTACAGCATCCGCTTTCACCCCATAAGGAGGAGTACAACTTCTTTAGGCTTTGGTAGGTCTGCCACCAAGTTTGCCATTCTTTTGAACTGCTGCGGTCTTAGCTGGTGAACTAACATTACCGCCTTTTTCACCAAGAGCTTTAGCCGCTTTAGTAAGCGTAAATTTAACTGCACCTGAATCGTTACGAGTGGGTTTGTTCATAATAATTTCCATTAAAATCAAATACCTAAGCGCTTACCTTTACTAGCTAACGCACCATTGCGCCGCGCCGCTATTTGTTTTGCTTCTGATGTAGATTTACCGCCCATTTTACCGCGCGCAATCTGATTTACCAATTGTTTTTCATGTTCTTGTGCTGTCCATTTAAAGCCTGTGCGCCCTGCCCCACCTTTGGTTAAATTGATGATAGGGTGTTTCATATCTTTAAAGCAAGCTATTAGCAATTGCTCATGGCTTTCAGCTTCTTCTTTAGTGTTCCAATTAGCTACAGCTTCAGCAAACCATTCTTTATTTTCAATAGCGGCGTACCAATGAGGTTGGTGGAGGCGTTGTTTGCTAGTCATACGGGATTTGTTTTTGCTCATACCAACATAGAATACTTTGCCAGTATCTTGGTAACGATGAATATAGGTATAGAACATAGTATTAATGTAACCGATAAGGTGTGTAAAGAACATATCCCTCTGGCGCTGACAGCAGACGGCTCAAAGCTTTATGCTCTACCAACTGAGCAAAACGAAGCAGCTCTGGTTCAACACACGCAATCTCAAGGGCGTTAAAGCCNGCCTCTTCGCCAAACTCTAACAGTTCATCTTGTGTCATCATTACGCACTCCGTTTCATGTCTAACACCACGGCTCTAGGCTCTGGTGGTAGCTCAATCATACGCCGCAATTCGGATTTACTAAAGTCACGCGCCGCCTCTGGCGATGCAAAGATACGCTTCTTATTAGGTAAATCAGAAGAAGCCAATCTATCCATGTCTATCCAACCAGCTTCCTTGAGTGCGTGAAGCAAAGCGCTTTGGGGTACTTTAGTGCGAGGCATACTCAATATATCAGCGATGCGATCACATACAGGATGTAATGGGCTACCAATTACACCCCTTGCAAACTCACCAGAGCGTAANCGAATCATCTCCAATATGGATGCTTCCAGATTACTCATGCCGGACTCTAAAAGGTTCAATTTGAACTCAGTCATGGCTGGAGCTGCGCCCGGATTGAACTTGGAAACATCCCTAGCATATAGCCAACTAGCTATATGCTGGTAGTTGCCAGCCTCGTACCACGCCACTAGCTCACCGCCTGAGCCAGCCCTGATACTCTCCATCGAAGCTGCTTTGGAGTGTACGCAGAACCAACGGCGATCTTGGGAAGATAAGCTGATAGGCACTTGCTCATTGGAAAAAGCTAAAACAAACAAGCGATTGGATACGTCGTAACGCTTCTTGCCCTTTTGATTGATGGAAAACATATCAGGCGGTGCAGCAATAATAGGCTTGAGCTTGTTAGCTAAGTCCCGGCGGGCGGCTGAGTCTGGCTCTTTAAGTTCATTAAGGATCAGTATCTCTACTTCGAGATGGTCATTAAACTGCGATTGCATACGAGTGCCATCCACAATGGATAGGTTCTTCATATAATTACCACAAACTGACCAGACAAAAGGCTTCCACATTAAGTCTTTGCCGCTACCTTCGTCACCAATATGCAAAACGGCGTGGTTGATCTTGCTCTTAGGATTCTGGAGCTTGAACGCCATAATGTCCCAGATATGATTGAGTTCATCTTGATTGGGGATAAGATGGCGGCAATGGTTAAGCCACATATCAATATTGCCACCAGTTGATGTGATGGTAGGGCGAGCATCAACCCAACGATTGCCATACAGATCGCCTTGATGTCCCACAAGGACACTCTCACCAGCCGCATAAGTTAAGCCACGCAAAGCTTTGGCGTTGTGCGCCACACGGTTCTCATCAAAGCATACAGAGGCTTCGATCTTGCGCCCCGTATGGTTGGATTTGCAAGATACATGGCGATAAAGAGCATTAAATGTACCGCGGCTAAGATCATTACGAGCCAGCAAGTCAAGATAGGAATCATCTGACTGTATGTACGCAAAACGCTCATACCAATCAGCTTGTTCAACTCTTGCCAACTCTTTGAGTTCGATCTCTTTAAGGCGCTGGGTAGCATCTTGGAACTCTTCATTCGGCGTAAGTTTCTTCAAGGCGTTTCCTAACATATCGGATAGTAGTTCAGGACGAATCCCCGCCTCACGTTTGGGTGCGCCATTAGCCGCCGCCCATTCTAGAAATTCGTTGGAGTTAAAGTCTTGGCAATGCTCATGGTAGCAAGTAAAGGCTCTGTTTACAGGATGATAGCGAGCCATTGGATTGCCATCACTATGCTCATTAGCATTAGGGCAAACAATTCCATACCAGCCAGCACCATTAGCAGACTCTAATAGCAAAGAGTTGTCAGAAATCCATTGCAAGATGTCATCATCACCATCATCTTTAAGGGCAATCGTTTGCATCGAAGCGGTATCGGCTTCGCCGGGTGTGACGTCTAAAGCTTCACAGATTTCATCTAAAGTAAACTCACGCTCTGTATGGAACTCTAGGAGCTTGGCTTCAAAGTTATCCTTGCCGGGCTTGAAATTAATTGAACCGGGAACGCGTACATTGCGAACAGCATTAGTAGCACCACCATCGGTGTAGCCAGCCGCCGCAATCGCGGTAATAGCCGCAGTAAACTCACCCTTAGAGGGTTGGCTATCAAAATCAAAGATGTATCCCCACTGCTGATTGCCGGGAGATGTTTCGATTTTCCAAGTAGGCTCTAATGGCGGCACTTTAGACTTTGTGCCGATGTCATCCAACATCAGAAATAAAACGTGTTCGCAGTTGGCAGATGAGGCTGAGAGCTTGCCATTGTGAAAACGATCAATCATAAAACTGCCAGTATTTACATAGAGGGCGGTGTTTGGCTTAATGCGGGTAGGCAAAGACGGAATCCAAGTGTACTTGGGTGTGCCATCACCATGAAATACCGCTTGCCCATCTTTAGTAACTGCTTTTTGTTGCACCAGCAGTAGGGTTTCGCCTTCTGCGGGGAGTTTTGACAGATATTCAATAAATTCAATTTGTGATATTATTTTGGAAGCCATTTAATCCTCTAGTTATTCTGGTTAGAAAAGCTGAAAACCCCATAAAGATTTTCAGCTTTTCGCTTTATTGGACAGACAGTTTACTACTTNCCATATCGCGTCATAATGTTAATCTCAACATCTAAGGGTAAGCCCTCAGCCCAATTTGGGGATGAACGCATAATGCTTTCCATCTGACATTTTACTTCTTCTGGGCGACTTGTTTCCACAACGATTTCATCGTGAACGTGCAAAATTACATCGTCTATTTGTCGTAATGAACTCCTAAGAATATCATTGGCAACAGCTTGCGTAATATTTTCGCAAGCCAACCCTTTCCAGAGTCTAGCTCTAGCCCATTCGGTATCCATCGCGGCGGGTTTCCATGCGGCTTTGGCGTAAGTTATCCCCTCCTGATCTAATCTGGCATGGGGATAGCATAGCACTCTACCGCTTGGTAAAGCATACCAAAGATGTAAGCCATCAAATAAATAAGTTACGCGTCCAGCATTAAATTCATATCCCGCATTTCGCATTGCTTTGGTATATGCCGTTTCTAAATCTTGCCAGTATTGAACAGCCCATTGATTCGCCCTACGCCAAGCATCAACAGTTTTACGGGCATCAGACTCAGGTAAAACAACACCATAATTGCGACCCATAGCAGCGAAAGCGCCAATCCCACCACCGTAGCCACAAGATAAAATAGCGACTTTTCCCAACTGTCGTTTGTCTGGAGTAACTTCTGATTCAGCGCATTTAAAAATACTCGCAGCTTCTCTAACATATATGTCCTTTCCGGTTCTGAAAACATCTAGTACTTCTTCGGCTTGTGGTTTATTTGATAACCATGGATTGCAACGTGCTTCAATACCCGCCCAATCTGCTACTACTAGGTATTTACCCTTAGTAGGAATAATTGCAGGGCGTAACATTCCTTTGAGTACATCGGTTACACGTTTGCCATGTTGCGGCACAATATCTTCGCCCTTTACCATATCCTCGCGCACTTGCTCAGGATGTTTAGCGCATTTGCGGGTGAAATTGTGAACCTGTAGCCCCATGCTAGAAGCCCTACCCGTAGCGCTACCACCATTAAACATAAACGCGCCTCGGACTCTGTGATCTTCTTCATCAGCCAAGTTCACCATGCGTTGAAACTTAGCCACCGAAGATGCCCATAAGTCATCAGCACATTGAATTACATCAGCAACATGAGGTGGCACTTGATCGGGATTCTCATCAGCAAAGATAAGTAAAGAGTTACGCACATTCTTATCAATGGAATACTTCTTACGCCCCTCTTTGTAAGACTCCATCAGCTTTAAAGCTTCATCACCTACTCTGGATTGCACCCACTCGCGCATCTTGGGCGAGCGTACTGAAGTGATTTCACCTTCAGTAATCTCTACTACCAGCTTTTGAACTTCAAGGATTTCTTCTTCGGAATAGAGCATAGCTGCTTCGGCAAGACGTACATCAACCAGTACGCCTTTATCATTAATGCGCTCATTAACCCAATAGTCGAGTTGTTCCTCGCTAGATAGCGGGCGCATCGCCCCACTAATATTCCGCATAACCCTGACGTCTTGTTCGCAGTATTCGAGCATTTCTTTCATAAGTATGGGATCGTCATTGAACTTGCCGTCAGGTTGCGGAATACATAAAGCTCTTACTAATTGTGAACCTCTAAAGTCTTTTCGCATAGATGCCCCTGCGAAACGCCCTACATCTTCAAGAGAGCCGGGGGCGCAATTAGCCCTAGCCTGAGTAGCGGTGCAATAGAACTGCTCTAGATTGAAATTGATTTGCAATACATACCAAAAGATTAGCCGTTCAAAGGCGGCATTGTGAGCGTAGATCATTCCTTTGTGATTGCGTACTACATCAGGAAAGGGTTGGTCAGGAGTCCACGTTACAACATCAGCATCACCAAACGCATAAGACATACACAACACTTCGGTTGAACTATCTTGCGCGTAGTTATACACGCCACGCGTTAGCAGATTGCAACGGGACTTTGTTTCAAAGTCCACCCAAAGAATGGTCACTTTTTACCTTGCTTATGCTTACGACCAGCACCCTTTTTGGTATTGGATTTACTCTTAGAATGATGAATTTTCTCGCTCTTAGACCCAAGGCTTGGGAAGATATTTTCAAGCTTTACGCCAGCGGCTTTAACCATCTCCATTTTTACTTGAGCTATTGCTTTACGAGCATCAGGAGATAAAACTATTTGATCTTTGTGATTCATATTATTCCTCTAGTAAATTAGGTGGGGTTAGTAAGTCTTTTTAGTCTGAAATCTCTAAGAGCCATAGAGCTGAATAGTGTCAAACTAACCCCATGTTTATTACACTGCTGCGCGGCGGCGACGTACTGGCGCTGCTGGAGCTTCTGCTTCCTCAATCATCGAAGCATCTTCAATCTCTAAAGACGGCTCTTCAACGGCAGATTCTACGTTCATTGACTCAAAACGAATTACTTTAAAGATCGGCGTATAAACTTTGCCGTATGACTTATGAGCGTAATGTTCAGTAGACAAAGCTACGATAGCCACTGGCTTAGTTGGATCTTTGTCGATCTGCGTTGCGATCTCAGCTCCTAAAGATTGCAAAGCCCGTTTACCGCCAACTGAAGTTGTTGCAAAGCGAGCTACCAAATCTTTATCGTCACCATTAATACAAGTGATTTCTAAACCTACTTGGGTTTCCCAACCACGTTTAGCGTTAGCTGGTGCTGGCTCTAACTCAGGCAATGGCTGGCTGATAGCTACCATCTTCTCGCCCAATACTTCTGCATTACCCCAAGCAATGAAGCCATGTACAAAGCTAAAAGGATTAACAGCCCATTCAGAACCTTCTTGAATTTCTGTTTGGTCTGATCCGAATACCCAATGACCTGTCTTATCCATTTTGATAATGACTGTACCAACATCGGCTACATTAGCAAGATTAGATTTGAGTGCCTTAGATAGATCGGCTACTGCTGGAAGGTTTGCACCTTTAAATGTTGTTAAATTACTCATTGTTCTTTATTCCTTAGTTTAGTTTATTAAGGGCTGCGGTAAGTTGCTTCCCGATTTGTAAAACCGCTGGGCGGGGATCGCTCTCAGGCACTAGCGTACTGCCACTGCTTACTGCTACTACTAAATCTTTAATTTTGTCTTTACCTTCTTTACCAAGTATTTTCTCTGCTTGTGCTGGTGAAATTACTTTTTTATCGTAAAGCACATCACTTCCTAG
>JGI24890J29729_1001142_pt1 | contig 12867 bp, 10 predicted proteins | sample FreactcultureFD7_FD_29729 | JGI IMG/M metagenome (IMG submission 29729)
GCAGAGCCACTTGGCTCGATGGGAACAGATTCACCAATCGCAGCCCTTTCTGATAAACCTCGTTTACTTTTTGATTATTTTGCTCAGCTCTTTGCTCAAGTAACTAACCCACCTCTTGATGCAATTCGTGAAGAGATGGTAACTAGCCTTGGTCTAACAATTGGTGCTGAAAGTAACCTGCTTAACCCAAGCCCTGAATCTTGTCGCCAAATTGCACTTGACTTTCCAGTTATTGATAACGATGAATTAGCAAAAATTATTAACGTTAACGCCGATGAGGAACATCCAAACTTTACTAGCCATGTTGTTCGTGGATTATTCTCAGTTTTAGGCGGAGGAGATGCACTACGTACTCGCATAGAAGAGATTCGCGCTGAAGTATCTGCTGCAATCAAAGATGGTGCTCGAATTATCGTTCTATCAGATCGTGATGGAGATTCAGAAGAGGCTCCTATTCCTTCACTGCTGCTTACATCAGCAGTTCACCACCATTTAATTCGCGAGAAAACACGGACTCAAATCTCACTCATCGTTGAGAGTGGTGAAATACGCGAAGTGCACCATGTTGCACTTCTTATTGGCTTCGGTGCATCAGCCGTTAACCCTTACCTTGCGATGGAAAGTGCTGAAGATTTGGTTCGCCAAGGTGTCATTACAGGTGTGACTCCTGAGAAGGCAGTCGCAAACCTAATCAAATCACTTGGCAAAGGAGTTCTCAAGGTGATGTCGAAGATGGGTATCTCAACCATCGCGTCTTATCACGGAGCTCAAGTTTTTGAAGCAATTGGTCTTTCATCTGCAGTAGTGGATGAATACTTTACTGGCCTTACATCTCGCTTAGGGGGAGTATCACTTGATACTTTNGCGCAGGAAACTATCAAGCGCCACCATATTGCATATCCACCTGGAGGAGAAGTTCCAGGAACAAAGAAGCTTCCTATAGGTGGTGAGTATCAATGGCGCCGTGATGGTGAGCCACACCTTTTTAATCCTGAGACTGTCTTTAAACTTCAGCACGCTACACGCAATAAGCGTTATGACATCTTTAAGCAGTACACATCTTTAGTCGATAACCAGTCAAAAAATTTGATGACCCTTCGCGGACTCTTCACATTTAAAGAAGGTATACGCCCAGCTATCTCTGTAGATGAAGTAGAGAGTGCGTCATCAATTATTAAACGCTTTGCAACCGGCGCTATGTCTTACGGTTCAATTTCTAGCGAAGCTCATGAAACTTTGGCGATTGCAATGAATCGTATTGGTGGCAAATCAAATACTGGTGAGGGCGGGGAAGATCCTGCTCGCTACACAGTAATGCCAAATGGTGACTCAAAGCGCTCATCTATTAAACAAGTAGCTAGCGGACGATTTGGCGTGACAAGTGAGTATCTAGTGAACTCAGATGATATTCAGATTAAGATGGCCCAAGGAGCTAAGCCTGGTGAGGGTGGACAACTCCCTGGCAACAAGGTTTATCCATGGATTGCCCAAGTTCGTTATTCAACACCTGGAGTTGGGCTTATTTCTCCTCCACCTCATCATGATATTTACTCTATTGAAGATTTAGCGCAGCTCATTCATGATTTAAAGAATGCTAATAAGAATGCACGCGTTCATGTCAAGCTTGTCGCAGAAGTTGGTGTTGGAACAGTTGCAGCAGGTGTTTCAAAGGCACACGCCGATGTTGTCTTGATTTCAGGACATGATGGGGGAACTGGTGCTTCACCACTCACATCACTTAAGCATGCAGGTGCGCCATGGGAGTTAGGTCTTGCTGAAACACAGCAGACCCTTATGCTCAATGGGCTTCGTGATCGCATTGTTGTACAAGTTGATGGACAGATGAAGACTGGCCGCGATGTCGTTATTGCCGCATTACTTGGAGCAGAAGAATTTGGTTTTGCTACCGCGCCGCTTGTTGTCTCAGGTTGCGTCATGATGCGCGTATGTCATCTAGACACTTGCCCTGTTGGTGTTGCAACACAGAATCCAGAACTGCGTAAACGGTTCTCAGGTAAGCCAGAGTTTGTTGAGACCTTCTTTGAATATATTGCTGAGGAAGTTCGCGAATGGCTTGCAAAACTTGGTTTTAAAACTATTGAAGAAGCGGTCGGCCAAGTAGAAATACTTGAGACTAAAGATGCTGTTGACCACTGGAAGGCAAGTGGCTTGGATCTTGCACCACTTCTTAAGGCACCTTTACTTACCGGAGAGCGCAAGAACACTGATGTTCAAAATCACGGTCTTGATGCCGCTCTTGATAATAAGTTGATCGAACTTTCGGCTGCTGCTCTGGCAAAGGGCGAGCCTGTTCGCCTTGAAATTCCCGTGCGAAATGTCAACCGCACTGTTGGAACAATGCTTGGGGCGGAGATCACTCGCAAGTATGGTGGTGCAGGTTTACCAGAGAACACGATTGATATCTCATTTCATGGTTCAGCTGGTCAGTCACTCGGTGCCTTTATTCCAAAAGGTTTAACGCTGCGTCTTTATGGTGATGCTAATGACTATGTTGGTAAAGGATTATCTGGTGGACGTGTAATTGTTCGCCCAGATGAGAAAGCAACGTTTGAATCGCAAAAGAATGTCATTGCAGGAAATGTCATTGGTTATGGCTCAACAAGTGGTGAGATTTTTATCCGTGGTGTTGTTGGAGAACGTTTCTGTGTTCGAAACTCTGGCGCTATCGCTATCGTAGAAGGAGTCGGCGACCATGGTTGTGAATATATGACCGGAGGTGTTGCAATTATCCTTGGCTNTATTGGACGTAACTTTGGCGCAGGAATGTCAGGTGGAGTTGCATTTGTTCTTGATTTAGATCCCCGCCTTGTTAACCCTGAAATGGTTGATGTATTAGAGATGACGGAAACTAGATCAACACAAGTAAATGAGATTATTTCTAAATTCCATGCAGAGACGGGATCTGTAATTGCGCATGAACTTATTTCTGATTGGAAGAAACAATCCAAGCGAATTTNAATGGTTATGCCTAGAGATTATGCCAAGGTGCTTGCAGCAATGGAGAGAGCGGAACGCGAAGGAACAAATGTCGATGAGGCAGTAATGGAGGCAACACGTGGCTGATCCAAAAGGTTTTCTTACGACAGAGCGTCAAACACCAACTCGTCGCCCAGTTAATGTTCGCATTAAAGACTGGAAAGAAGTTTATGAAGAGCAAGAGTTTGGTGCGCTTCAGAAGCAAGCTGGTCGTTGCATGGATTGTGGAATTCCCTTTTGTCATCAAGGCTGCCCACTAGGAAATCTCATCCCCGAGTGGAATGACTTGATTTGGCGTGGGGAGCGATCAGAGGCAATCGACCGCTTGCATGCAACAAATAACTTTCCTGAGTTCACAGGGCGTTTATGTCCTGCGCCATGTGAAACAGCATGTGTCGTTGCTATTAACGCCGATGCAGTCACAATTAAGCAAGTGGAGCTACGGACAATTGAAGAGGCCTTTGGTAATGGTTTAGTAAAGCCGCTTCCACCAGATCGACTTACTGGCAAAACTGTTGCTGTTATTGGTTCTGGACCTGCTGGCCTTGCTGCCGCTCAACAACTTACTCGTGCAGGACACACTGTTGCAGTCTATGAGCGCGCACCGCGCATTGGTGGATTGCTACGTTATGGAATTCCAGAATTTAAAATGGAGAAATCAATTGTTGATCGCCGTATTATTCAAATGGAAGCTGAAGGAACTCGCTTTCGAGCAGGCGTGAATGTTGGCGTGGATATAACAGGTGATGAATTGCGCTCTAAATATGATGCCGTTGTTCTTGCCGTCGGTGCCACAAACTGGCGCGATATCAATGTTCCAGGGCGTGAGTTCAAAGGGATTTATCAAGCAATGGAATATTTGCCATGGGGCAATAAGCAAGGCCTTGGTGAGCTGACGGGGGAGCCTCCAATTAACGCTGCAGGCAAAAATGTCATCATCCTTGGAGGTGGAGATACAGGAGCAGANTGTTTGGGTACTGCAATTCGTCAGGGAGCTGCGAGTATTACACAGCTTGAAATTATGCCTAGGCCAACAGAGGAACGCCCATCTAATCAGCCTTGGCCGACGTACCCAATGATCTATCGAGTTAGTAGCGCCCATGAAGAAGCTGGAGAGCGTCTCTATGCACTTTCTACAGAAGAATTCTTAGGTGATAAAGATGGAAACTTGCGTGNAATTAAGATTGTTGAAACAGAGTTTGTTAACGGAAAATTTGGAAAAGTAGAAGGTAGCGAAAAAGAAATACCTGCAGATTTAGTCTTTCTTGCCATGGGGTTCCTTGGGCCCGAGAAGAATGAATTAATTACTCAACTTGAAGTTGANCTTGATGAGCGAAGTAATATCAAGCGTGATGAAAAGTTTGCAACATCTGTTGAAGGTGTATATGTATGCGGTGATGCTGGACGTGGTCAATCATTAATCGTATGGGCGATTGCTGAAGGTAGAAGTGCAGCAGCAGCAGTTGACGAATACTTGGCAGGGGAAACACAGTTGCCATCACCAATCGAACCNACTTCACGTTCACTCACTGTTTAACGACTATCTGAATTAGCAGATAGACTGAGCCACATGCGTAGAGCAAAAATTGTTTGCACGATGGGCCCTGCTGTTGAGTCCCCAGAGAAAGTCAGTGAACTTATTCAAGCTGGTATGAATATGGCCAGACTTAATCTCTCGCATGGTGGGTATGACGAGCATCAAAGTCGCCTAAATAGTGTTAGAGCAGCAGCAGCGAAAGCAGGAAAACCTGTTGCAATTTTGGTAGATCTTCAAGGACCAAAGATTCGCCTTGCTCGCTTTAAAAATGGACCTCATGAATTAGCTCGTGGGGACATATTCACAATTACAACGGATGAAGTTGAAGGAACCAAAGAGATTTGCGGAACAACTTATAAAGGTCTTCCAAGTGACTGTAAGCCAGGAGATCGCATCCTGATCGATGATGGAAAAGTTTCAGTAGAGGTTGTTGAAATAAAAGGAAATAGCGTGGTCACAAAGGTGACCCAACCGGGTTTCGTGAGTAACAACAAAGGAATCAACTTGCCCGGTATTGCCGTTTCAGTCCCGGCATTATCTGAAAAGGATATAGATGATTTGCGCTGGGGACTTCGCGCAGGTGCAGATTTTATTGCGCTTTCATTCGTGCGAAGCGCAGCAGATATCAAAGACGTTCATAAGATTATGGAAGAAGAAGGAATTAGACGGCCTGTTATCGCCAAGATCGAAAAGCCACAAGCTGTAGATAATCTTGAAGAGATTCTTGATGCATTTGACGGGATCATGGTCGCACGCGGTGACCTTGGTGTTGAAATGCCAATTGAAGAAGTCCCTATTGTTCAAAAGCGCTGTATTACTCTTGCAAGAGCTGCTGCTAAGCCAGTGATTGTGGCGACACAGATGCTTGATTCAATGATNACGAACTCATCGCCTACCCGTGCTGAGGCAACTGACTGCGCAAATGCTGTTTTAGANGGCGCCGATGCGCTTATGCTTTCAGGAGAGACAAGCATTGGGGNATTTGCAATTGAAGCAGTAGCAACAATGAGCCGCATCATTGAGCGCACTGAAGAAGCAATGCTTGATCAAATCCCACCCCTTCGTCACGTTCCAAATACAAAAGGTGGCGCAATCACTAAAGCTGCAACAGAAGTGGCAGGGGNAGTTGGAGCAAAGTATTTAGTTGCGTTCACCCAAAGTGGAGATTCTGCCCGCCGTATGTCCAGACTACGTTCAGCAATCCCAATTCTTGCACTAACCCCAGAAGTTGAGGTTTATAACCAACTTGCACTTTCTTGGGGTGTTGAATCACTTATCGCACCAACAGTGAAAGCAACTGATGAGATGGTGAAACAGGTTGATTCGATACTGATCGATTCTAAGAGAGTTACAAAAGGTGACCTCGTTGTGATTGTGGCAGGTTCTCCTCCTGGAATTCCTGGATCCACAAATGCTCTCCGTGTTCACAAAGTTGGGGATGCAATTGATGGCGCAGCCCCCGCTTATCGTAGCTAATTCTGCTTGCGCTTCACCGATTACCTCGGAATCCAAGCACACAGTTATAATTTCATGATCTAGTGTTGCTAGTTCACAAGAAAGCCTCGGTACTCCAACGGTAGAGAGGGCGGACTCAAAATCCGCACAGTGTCGGTTCAAATCCGACTCGAGGCACATGACAAATGCTCAAGTGACCCCAGGTGCACCTGTGAGAATTTTGGTTGCAGAAGATGAAGCGATCATTCGGCTTGACCTTGTCGAGATGCTTATTGAAGCTGGTTACGATGTTGTCGCCCAAGCGACTAATGGTGTTGAAGCAATTGCGCTAGCACAGGAACATAAACCTGATCTTGCAATCCTTGATGTGAAGATGCCAGAGCTCGATGGAATATCGGCAGCAGAGAAAATTATTGAAATTGCCCCCGTTCTTATGCTGACTGCATTTAGTCAAAAAGATCTTGTTGAGCGCGCACGCGATGCAGGAGCAATGGCATATGTTGTAAAACCATTTAGTATTTCTGATTTAGTTCCAGCAATCGAAATTGCCGTAAGTCGTCACCGCCAACTTGTTGCATTACAACAAGAAGTTGAGAATTTACATGAACGACTTGAGACACGTAAAATTATTGATCGTGCAAAAGGAATTCTTATGGGAACACTTAAACTCTCAGAGCCTGAAGCATTTAGTTGGATTCAGCACACCGCAATGGACCGCCGCATGTCGATGAAAGATGTCGCTTTGGCTGTTATCTCACCTGACGCTGTGCCTGATTCACCCAACCGCTAGTCATTCGACCCTTGCCCAACTATTACCAATTTGTAACATATTTTCTACCGTTTACGCTCAATAACTATAGACAATAGGTTGAATTATCCAGACCCATGCGGCTAACCTTGCACATCCCCGTTTTGGGGTAGTTATGTAATGACGCGTTTTACGTAACTAATATCGAAAGGTACATATGAAGCTCACATCAAAAAAGGCTATTGGAGCTATTGCGGTTGTAATTGTTGCAATAGTTGCAGTTTCACTAGTTGCGACTAAGGGAACAAGCTACTCTTACTATATTGCATATCAAGGCCCACTCACTGGTGATAACAAGCAGACCGGACTAGATGAGATTGCAGGTGTTAAGTATGCACTTGCTAAGTACAACGAAGCACATCCAAAAGCACAGATCGGGTTGAAACAAGTTGACGATCAAGGTTCTGGAACCGGTGCATCTGTTGTTGCTCCAGGAACTGCTAAAGATAAGTCAATCATTGCAATTGTTGGACCCGCATTTTCAGGTGCCTCGATTGCGTCATTCCCTTATTACCGTGCAGCTGCCTTACCTATGATTTCACCATCTGCAACCAAAGTAACTTTGACGGATCCAGCAGTGAAATCAGATTTCGGTGGCCCTTACTTCCACCGCATCCCATCAAAGGACGATAAACAAGGTCCATCACTTGCACACCTTGCAATAAAAGGCATAAAGAGCCCAGTTGTTTATTCAGTTAATGACCAATCATCTTATGGTGTTGGTTTAGATGGATTCGTTCAATCTACTCTCAAGGCTACCCCAGGAGTAAAGGTTGCAGGCGATGACACTGTAGACGGAGCAAATACGACTCTTGACTTCTCAGCAACGATCTCAAAGATCAAAGCTGGCAACGCTAACGTAGTTATCTACTCTGGTTATTACGCACAAGCCGCAGGTTTTGTGAAGCAACTTCGTAATGCTGGGTATAAGGGTGTATTTGCTTCTGGTGACGGAACATATGACCCTGGCTTCATCACAGACGCTGGAACAGCAGCTGAAGGTGCTCTTCTTACTGCCTCCTCAGCAGTGTTCCAAGATGCGGGTGCGACAATCACTGCTGACTTTACAAAGGTGATAGGTAGTGCTCCTGGAACTTATGCTGTAGAAGATTACGATGCGACAAATATTCTTTTGAATTGCATTGATCAAGGCAGTACAACACGCGATGCAATCCAGACATGCATCAACAAGGGATCGTTCAAGGGCCTAATGGGCAATACGATCAGTTTTGATGCAAATGGCGATGTAGCCGGTACCGGCTTCATTAACAGCTTCGTTGTTACAGGCGGGGCTATCAAGTCGACTGGACAGATCAAGTAACTGTCGGGAGCATCAATTCGAAATAAATGATCAGGAAAGGATCCTTTGCGATAGCGCAGGGGGTCCTTTCTCATGTAAGTTCCAACCATTGTTTGTCTTGATTTAGATTCTAGAAATTCTAGGAGGTAGTTTGTGCATACGCTCATAAGCCAATTCTGGCAGTTGACCTTTTCTGGGGCGGTGCAGGGCTTTATCTATGTACTGATCTCACTCGGTTACACCATGGTTTACGGCGTTCTTCGCATGATCAACTTTGCCAACTCTGAGATATTTATGGTCGGTACATTCGCAACTGTGGTCATTACTCGGGATCTTCTTGGGCATCCTGCAAATGGTCCGGATCTTCATGGTGCGACTTTGATCTTTACCATGTTGTTATGCTTACTCGGTTCAATGTTGGTATCCGGGCTTGTGGCCATGTTGGTTGAATTGCTTGCATACCGAAGGCTTCGTTCCCTTGGAACTAACCGACTTGCACCACTTATCTCCGCGATCGGTATGTCTATTATTCTAAGTGAGTCTGTCTCTCTCTTGACTGAAGGACGCGCAGTACCAGATCCTGAGGTACTGCATAAGAGCTCGTTAGCCACGATTTTAGGTGCGAACATTCGAATCGATCAACTTTTGGTTGTAATTGTTGCTCCGATTATGTTTTTTTCCTTACAACGTTTTGTGAACCACACACGTTTAGGTAAAGGAATTCGTGCTGTATCGATGAATGAAGAGACAGCTAAGTTAATGGGAATCAATATCAATCGAGTAATCTCTATTACATTTCTCATCGGAGGACTCATGACTGGTGCCTCAGCATTCTTCTTTGAGACTGTTTATGAAGCTACAAAATTCAACATTGGGTTTAATATTGGTATTGCGGCATTTACAGCCGCAGTTCTAGGTGGAATCGGAAACATCCGAGGCGCATTTGTAGGCGGACTCGCGCTTGGTTTACTTGAAACTTATGCCTCAGCTGTTCTTGGTTCACAATGGAAGGCGATTACGGTATTCATTGTTTTGATTGTTGTCTTGCTCTTCAGGCCAAATGGGTTGTTCGGCGAAGCCGTTCAGCAGACGAGGGTGTGATGTAGAAATGAGTAATCTACGAGATCAAGGTGCCGAATTTTGGGCAAAATGGGATCGACCACGTCGAGTGACTTTTGTGATTGCCTCGATAGCCGTTGCTGCTTCACTGCCTTTCGCAGGTAATTTCTCCATTACAAATATTCTAAATACTCCAATCAGCTCTTATCAAGATGTATTGGTTTACCCAGTTGGCATGTTCGTCTTGATGGCTCTGGGTCTGAATATTGTTGTCGGCAAAAGCGGAATGCTCGACCTCGGGTATGTTGCATTCTTTGCAATTGGTGCTTACTCGATGGCGATCCTTGGAACTCATACCCACCTAAATATGTGGGAGATATTTCCAATCGGCATTGCACTGGCGATGTTTGCGGGGGTACTTCTCGGAATTCCTACGCTGCGTTTACGTGGTGATTACCTCGCAATTGTGACCATGGGCTTTGGTGAAATCGTTCGCATAACTGCCCTTAATACGCAAAAAATTGGTGGGCCGAATGGAATTGCAAATATTCCCAGCCCTCCGAGTCTCTTTGGTTTGAAATTTAATATTTCTCATCCAAATTCTTTTTTCTGGGTTGTACTTGTTCTTATTCTTTTAACAATTTGGATGATTCGTCGCCTCTCTATACGTCGACCAGGCCGAGCGTGGGAAGCGATTCGACAAGATGAAGATGCTGCCGAACTTATGGGAGTACCTACCCTCAAATATAAGATCTGGTCATTCGTTCTTGGCGCTGGCGTTGGTGGAGCAGCTGGCGTTGTGTATGCATCGAAGGCAATCTTCATCTCACCAGATGCATTTACCTTCAATATTTCGGTTTTAATTCTTTCCTGTGTAGTTTTTGGTGGAATTGGAAATATTTGGGGAGTTGTTCTTGGGGGAGTCTTCTTGGCTTATCTTCCAGAACGTATCCGTTTCATCTCAAATGCGCGCCAGTTAGTCTTTGGAATCGTGTTGGTATTAGTAATGAATTTCCGTCCTGACGGGATTCTCCCACGCAAGAAGCGCGAAAAAGCACTTCTGACAAAGGATGATTTAGGAGGAAAAAATGACTGAAAAGATCCTCGAGCTTAAGAACCTTACAAAGAATTTTGGTGGCGTTGTTGCACTTAATGATGTAAATCTTCACGTCAATAAGCAAGAGATTCTTGCCTTGATTGGCCCAAACGGAGCTGGTAAGACCACTGTTTTTAACATGATCACAGGTGTTTACCAACCAACATCTGGTGAAATCATTTTTAATAATAAATCAATTGTAGGTAAAAAGAGATTTGAAATCACTAAAGGTGGCATCGCCAGGACCTTTCAAAATATTCGCCTGTGGGGTGACATGACAGCTTTAGAAAATGTTCTTACCGCAACAGACGTTCATAGTAAATCAGGCTTAGTTGGCTCACTTTTTGGCTCCATTCGCTCGAGGAAGACAGAGAAAGAAGCAACTGTAAAAGCTCACGAGATACTTGAGTTTATTGGAATTGATGAATACGGAGATAGGCTCGCAAAGAACTTGCCATATGGCGTGCAGCGCCGACTCGAAATAGCGAGAGCAATGGGCACAGGTGCAGAGCTTTTGTTACTTGATGAGCCTGCAGCTGGTTTTAACCCTGCAGAAAAAGTTGAGTTGGGAAATACTATTAAAAAAATTCGAGATGCTGGCTACACCGTACTTCTCATCGAACACGACATGTCTTTGATTATGGGAATCTCAGATAGGGTTGCTGTTTTAGATTTCGGAGTAAAAATTGCTGATGATCTTCCATCAGTTGTTCAGAATGACTCTAAGGTTATCGAAGCATATTTAGGAGTGCCTACAGATGCGTCTTGAAATTAAAGATCTTCACGTTTTTTATGGCAAAATTGAAGCAATTAAAGGTATTAGCGTTGTCGTTAATCAAGGTGAAATCGTCACACTTATTGGCGCTAATGGTGCCGGTAAGACGACGACTCTTAAAACTGTTTCTGGTTTACGCCCTGTTTCATTAGGACAGATTCTTTTTGATGGGCAGGATATTTCTCATATGTCACCACATGAGCGTGTTGAAATTGGAATTTCTCAAGCACCAGAAGGCCGCGGAATTTTCCCTGGTATGACAGTAGGGGAGAATTTAGAAATAGGTAAATATTTCCGCAAAAACCGTGATAGCGAAATGAAAGAAGATCTTGAAAAAGTATTTCATCTTTTCCCTCGTTTGAAAGAAAGACTCAAGCAAGCAGGAGGAACGCTTTCGGGTGGCGAACAACAGATGCTTGCCATTGGACGCGCACTGATGGCTCGTCCGAAGGTTCTTTTGCTAGATGAACCTTCAATGGGACTTGCCCCAATGATGATTCAAAATATCTTTAATATCATTACTGAGATCAATAAAACAGGAACAACAATTCTTCTCGTAGAGCAAAATGCTCAGCAAGCTCTACAGCGCGCTAATCGTGCATATGTACTAGAGACTGGAAAAGTTGTTAAAGAAGCAAAGGCAAGTGACTTGCTCAATGATCCTGCGGTTCGCGCCGCATATCTTGGAACTGGTGCTGCCTAACACTAAGTAGGAATTTTTTCCTACATTAATTTTGAAATAATCTCTGCAAGTTCTCTTGGAGCGCTCAAGAATGGCGAATGATCGCTATCCATCCTTACCTGCAGACTTGCACGTGCCGACATTGCTTCCTGCGCAAACAGAGGTATCGCATTATCTTGCTCGCAAATGATATAGGTAGAGGGAATGTCTTTCCAGGCTACCTGTGTGATTGCTTGATTAAATGATGGCAAGCTTTGGGTACGCAACATTGCAGTCGCTTCAGATGCAATCTCAGTGGAACATTTATTATAGAAAATATTATCAGGAGTATTTGCAGTTAGCCGGGACTTATCGGCAGATACATTCCACCATGCTGGATCCACGCTGCCGCATGCAGCATACAAAGTCTCACCCTTATCTAGCATGAAGGCAGTTAGATATATCAAACGATTAACTTTTTTGGATCCTGCAGCACCTTGTGTGATAACAAGCCCGCCATAGGAGTGTCCTAGAACAACACAATTTCCATCTACTTCTTCAATCGCCAAGCGAACAATTTCTGCATCTGCGTACATATCACCTAGTTGCGCATTTAGAGAACCAACGCTAGACAACTCAACAGTTTTACTTGAGATACCAATTTTATCTAACTCTTTTTGTAAGCGAGCAAAACCTGCACCGTTGTGCCAAGCGCCGTGGACAAGTATTAAAGTGGGCTTCACTATTTTTCCTCCAAAATCAGGCTAGTGATTCGTGCGCTGCATGAGCGCTCACCTTTTTCATTTGTTATTGCAATGTCATAAGTGGCAAGTGTTCGCCCGAGTGAGACTGGTGTTGCAACACCGGTGATCTTGCCGCTAACTGCTGCTTTATGATGTGTCACGTTAATGTCGACGCCGACAGTCATTCTTCCTGGTCCTGCATGGAGCCATGCACCGATTGATCCAAGTAATTCAGCTAATACGCAGTTGGCGCCGCCGTGGAGTCTTCCAAATGCTTGAGTATTACCTTCAACGGGCATCGTCCCCACTATTCGCTCCGGGGTTGCTTCTAGTATCTCAATACCCATCTTCTTATCTAGGGCACCTAAACCACGCTCTTGGAGTAATTTCATGTAATCAGTCATACCCAGATCTTAACCTTGGAAGGTGCCCCTCA
>JGI24890J29729_1001143_pt1 | contig 12858 bp, 26 predicted proteins | sample FreactcultureFD7_FD_29729 | JGI IMG/M metagenome (IMG submission 29729)
TATAATATTCAAAAAATTAAAAAACTAAAAGACAATGAAAAACGCTAAAACTACAATTTTTGGTTTATTGGCTGCCATTGGTGGATATTTCGCTACGTCTGGAACTGGCAAATTACAAACTGCTGGTCAATTAGTAGCTACATTAAGTACCTTTTTATTAGGTGCTAGTGCTTCGGACGCTTCAAATACAAAATAATGACTAGGAATAAAAAAGTAGCACTGGGTATCGGTGCTACTATAATAATTTTATATATGCTTAGAAGTAAATTAGCTAAAAGCCTAACTAATACAAGTTTTGGGTTATTGAGTGATCAATTCTTTAACTTTATTGGGGGTTTAGAGGGATTTGAGCCAGTTGCAAAGCCTGACTATAAACAATGGTCAATAGGTTATGGATCGGGTTATAATTGGGATGAAAATAGACCGGTACAAAAAGGTGACGTTATTAATAAAGATACAGCAAAACGTTGGTTATTAATAGAAGCACAAAAATACTACGATAAAGTTCGTGCATTAATTAAAGTACCTATTAATGATAATCAATTGATAGCATTAAGCAGTTTTGCTTATAATGTAGGAATTGACGGACTAGCAACTAGTACTTTACTTAAATTATTAAATAGTGGTGCTGATGACGCTACGGTGGCTGCTCAATTTGATCGTTGGGTATTTGCTGGTGGTGTAGTTAATACTGGTTTACAAAAAAGACGTACAGCAGAAAAGACTATGTTTCTTTCATAGGTGTATAATATATGGTTTTGTAAGTAAAAGGTAAGGGGGGTTTCTACTCCCCTTTTTTTATGTATATACGTTCTACGAAAAGTTTAGTAGTCTTGTCATATAAATTATAATATGCAGCGTTAATACTATCTGCAAATAGCCTAAATGAATTTAGGTTAGCTATATTTCGGTATTTTCTAGGCTGCTCTTTATTGTCTTGCATAAATACAATAGCTGTAAATAATTTTTTAGCCATTTTAAAGGGGTTTGTCGTTTAATTTGAAGTATCTACCAGACTGATCACTAAATGCCTTTATTTTACGTTTAAGGCACAAATGACTAACTGCCCTAAGTACCTGCATTTTATCCAGTTTTGTTATGTCGTAAATATCCTGCAAACTAACTGCTCTGCGTTGTTGAATAATTAAATAAATACGTGTTTTATTTGTCATTTTTATTTATCTTTGTGGTGAAAAAAGTTAAATCCTTGTGGGTTTATTGTCAGTAAGCAGTCCAGTTTGTTAAATTCTGGGCTGCTTTTTTTTTACTGACATACTAACCACTAGTGCATTTTTTTAATTACATACCAAAATAAATTTTTTACTATTTCGTATGCTATTATTATTAAAATTATTTTCATCTTATTTTACATTGATCTATTAAATGTTCCACCAGTGCAATAAATGCAATAACTAAACCATAAACAATGGCAATAGGTAGTACAATAAAAATTAGTTTAAGTTGTTTAAAGTATTTCATAAAGGTTAAAAAAGTTATCGTGTAAAATATTTATTATCTGCTCCTTTTAATATCCAATTTTTGCTGATCCATATTTTAATTAAGTTTTTTGCGTATGCTTTACTAGTAGCTGTACGTTCTATAATTTCACTAATAATATCATTGTAATTTGTAGGTACTACTACTATTGTATTACAAAGTGCTTTACTTTCCATTTCATTAAGATCACTAGCTTTTTTTGTACTATATTTTTTAACTTCTGTTTCTACTTGCTGGAATACCCCGTTAAAATTCATTAGTGTAATTGGATCAAAGTCCATATCACTACGCATAAACCTACTAGTAAGTACATAACAATTTCTTTCTTTGTCTTTAACTATATCTAGTGTTGATTGTGCAAAACGATCACTAGCACTACCAATATGACCAGTAGTACTTAAATTACTTTTAGACTGATGTAGTACTGTTATTAAAAGGACGTTATAAACCTTAGTTATTTTTTTTAACCACTTAGTTAATAGACTACTTTCCCTTTCATCATTATAGTTTACCAATAAATCTAGCAATCCGTCTATAATAATTACGCTGCAATCTTCATTTTTGCTCAAATACTCTTCAATCATTTTACGTATTATGCCGCTTCCGTCCTCACGTACTTGATAAGCATTAAAATAGTCTGGTAATGCTGCAATTTCTGCAAAGCCTTTTATTTTATTAATTTGTCTATAAAAGTCATAGTCACTACTTTCAGTATCAAAATAGCATATCTTTTTACGATCCTTTGGCAAATGTATTTTCATTGTAAAAATATCATAAGGCACAAAGGCACTGGCTACAATTGCAGCGACAAACGTACTTTTGCCTGCTTTCGGCAAACCCGACAAAGTCAAAAAGTTACTTAAGCTGCCAGTGTTTCTAGCTGGTGTACCTATTGTAAAAATAATATCCTCTTTGTTTGGTATGTAATCTGGGTTATATTGTCGTTTTGCTAGTAGTTCGGTAATTGTTAATTTATTGTCAGTATTTTCCATTTACCAGTTTTGTAGCAATCCAGCTATATATAAAGCAATTAAAATTATTATTAAACTTTGTCCGTTACGGCTGTAAAATAGCCATTGTATTATTTTGTTCATCTTGTAAGTTTTTTGTTTTTTCTTCCAACAATGTTATTAATTCAGTAGCGTCATTTATAGACGTATTCATAATTACATTTGCTTCCAGTTCGCCTAACTGATCACCAGCAATAGTGCAATATGTTTTATACAATTCTAAACTATAATATTCTAGCTTAGATAGTCCAGCAGTAGGAAAAACAATTTGCCCAAATTTATCCTGCATTGGCTGTGCTGGGAAAGCGTTTGTAAGTGCGTATTTCATAGGTTATTTGTTTAATATATAATTTAAAATTAAAATTCCAATAATACCTCCAATTGTAAATCCTAATAATAATCCTTTCATAAATTCCTCATTTTTTTCTAAAAAGTTTTTCATAAATTATTTGTTTTGATTAAGTATTTGTTCTTTCATCCATATAGACCCTAATTTAAAACATTCTCTGCGCACTTTATCAGCAAAATATTTACCATTTAGATATTGTGTTATCTCCTCATCACTTGGTAGTTCTATTGGTGTTAAAGTATCAATAACCTGTATCATTGTAGGTTTTGAATATGAACTATACTCAAGCATAGCTCTTTTTACTTGTTCTTCTGTATATAGTTTCATAGGTTATTTTGTTAAGTAATCTATATGTGCTTTTGCACTGGTTAAAGTTTTGTGGAAACTATTATCAATAGATACTACAAATTCAGTACCTACTTCAAAAATAATATATCCTAAGTAATATATTTTTCTCATTAGCATATAGTTTTTAAATGTTGATTAAGTGAAGCAATATCACTATTATAATTTGCAATAGCGTCCTCAAGTAACATTTTAAATTCTTGAGCCATATCAAATGGAAATTGATCTTGCCTAACACTTTGAAATGTGCTTCCCTCAAATTTGTGAGAAGCTGTAAAGATCATTGCACAATCTTTGTAATTTGTTAGGGAACATAACAAGCGTAGATAATCACGCTTTTCAGTCAGTTGCTTAATTTCAAGCAACACAGCAGTATTGCTGGATAGATTTTTTTGCATTGGGTTTATTTTATGTCAGTAAAATATTTACCAGTGCAATTTATTAAACTTTTTTAAACTACCAAATAAATATCTAAATATATTTATTTAAAGGTGAAAAAAGTTAGATATTAACATAGGATTTTAGGGGTATATGAAATGTATCTTCGCCCACATAAAGTGGGCCGAAGATACATTTTTACATTCGTAACATTGCATATTTACCCCTACAACTTATCCACATTTTAAAAATTGTTAAAATTTGTGTATTTTATACGTATTTTTTCGTAATTTTATGACAATTCTATATTTATGGGTAAAAAGTGGTGGATATTTCCAGCTTTGTTTTTAGGATATGTTCTTTATGAAAAATACGTGTTAAGCCAAACGTTTAGCGTATTTTTTAAAGACTTAGACTTCTCTAATATGTCACTAACTAACCCTAGCGTTAATTTAGTGGTACAAGTTAATAACCCAACTCCAGTAACAGCAGAGATACAACAAATAAAAGGTGATCTAGTAGTGGACGGACAAACCGTAGGTACAGTACTGGGAATAACCCCTACAACTTTACAAACTGGATCTAGTGATTTGAAAATACCAGTTACTTTAAGTTACACTGGTGTAGCTGCTTTATTAGAAAAATATCAAAGCACTAGCTTTAATTATAAATTTACTGGTACTATTATGGTTGATTATATCGTATTACCTTTAAATTTTGGCTATCCTACTAATGGTTAATAGAAACGTATTAATAGGAAAAGTTAGTCCGTTTTTAAATAAAAGGGAAATCATTGAAAATAATCAAGATACTACCGATATTATTGACGCACTAATAAAAAACCACTATAAGTATGCTAGTGAATACGATAAAGTATTTAGATATTTTGACGGTGGAAGTGTAGAAGAAACAGCATTTAATGTATGGCAATTTTTAAAAGACGATTTTAAATATACAATTGAGCCAGAAAAAATGCAGATACTACGTTCACCAGCAGCAATACTTGCTAGTAATATGGTAGGCATTGACTGCAAAGGGTATGCGACTTGGGCGGCAGGTACAATGGATTCATATCGTAGGAATACTGGAAAAGATTTTGAAGTTTATTATAGGTTTGCTTCATACGATCCATTAGACAAAACTCCACAACACGTGTTTTGTGTAGTAAAAGAAAATGGTGTTGAATATTGGATTGATCCAGTGCTGGATCAATTTGATGAAAAAAAACAACCTTATTATTATAAAGATAAAAAAATAAAAAATATGTCATTAGTAGCAATGTCTGGAATAAATAATAGAATGGGAGATATGTCAATGGATTTATCAAGCAATGATGGAACATTTGATCCTAGTTTACCACAAAATGATTTTAGTTATTATAGTGATCAAATAAGTACTGGTGATCAATATTTAAACCAAGATAGTGGTTTAACTTATTCAAGTGGTCAATATTATGATCAAAGTGGTAATTTAGTTGATCAATCTGGTGATTTACCTACTAATGTCACTGCACCTACTTCATCTACTAGTACTACTAGTTGGTTTCAAAATATTTTTGGATCAAATGCTAGTGATGTTATTAAAGCATTTAACCCACAAGCAACTAAAACTAATCAAGGTAGTTATATAACTGCTAGTGCTGGTACTAGTGTAAAAGCTCCAACTAGTACTGGTATTAGTACAAATACTATATTTTTAATTGGTGCTGCTGGTTTAGCTGCATATTTTCTATTAAAGAAAAAATAAGTTGAATAATATTAATAACATATATAGTAAAATTGGAGCATTATCACAAACTGCACCTAGTGCTGGTTTAACAGCATTTACAGCAATATCAAAAGGTGGTTTAGATCCAGCAGCAGATGTAGCAGCAGTATTATCTAGTGCTGCATTTGTTAGTGATCTTTGGAATCAATGGACTAGTCACCCAGCAGCAGACGCGCGCGACTTTATTGCAAATTTAAAACCTAAATTAGCAGTTGCAGATCCTTATAATAGATTAATTCAAGTTATGGCTGGTGATAGTAAAATATCACATAGAGCAAAAGACGTTAGTGCAAAAGAATTAGTGCTTTGGTATAGATTAAACTATCCAAACGATTATATGACTTTAACTCCAGACGCTAAAACATATTTTAATAAATATCTTATATCTGCTGCTCAACAAGCAACGGACGTAAACCAAGCTAGTACTGACTATAAAAATTCTCAATTTTCATCTAGTGATATTAATTATAACGCAACTCCAATACAAACAGCAACTAATTTATTAACTAGTGCAACCAGTGGTACAACAAATTGGGTATTATATGGTGCAATAGCATTAGGAGCAATTTTATTAATTAAAAATATAAGAAAATGACAGCTTTACAAGTTATCATAAAAGAAGCTAAGGCAATACGCAAAAAAAATCCTAAAATGGAATGGAAAAAAGCCGTTGCTCAAGCGTCTGCAATTTATGCTAGTAAGCATAAAGGTAAAAGCCCAGTAGGAAAAAAACACGTTGTAAAAAAGAAAGCTGCTAAGAAAAAAGCAGTAGGTGTTATTAAAAAGAAAGCAATTAAAAAAAGTGCTACTAAAAGAAAACCTACTGAAAAAGCAGTATTAAAGTCTATTAAACACGCTGTAAGTGTTCAAAAGTCACATATGTCTGGTGTAAGTAAAAACTTTAAAAAATTCATTTTATATAAGAAACATATTATTGATGTTTCTCAAGCAGAAAGTGGAAAAAAATGGTATGCTGCTTCAACAAATAAATTGGCAATGCCATTTATGACAGATCAATTAAATATAGCTAAGAAATTTATTGATAGACAAATAGCAATAGATAGACTTAAAAAAAATAAATAACAAATTTTTTCTCAAACAAAAAAAACAAATAAAATGGCAAGAAGAAAATCACACGCAAAAAAACGCCACCATACTAAAAGACGTCGCCATAGTGCAATGCACGGTATCGGTGGAAGCGTAGCTTCAGCAGCATATATTGCTGGTGGTGCAGTATTAGCAACAATCATTAATCAAAAGTTAGTTAGTCCAATGTTGGATAAACAAGCTACAATGAGTGCTAACACTAAAAACATTATCACAGGAGCATTACCTATTGCTTTAGGTATTTTCACTCCTAAATTCATCAAAGGTGCAACTGGATCTAACTTAGGATCTGGAATGATTGCAGTAGGTGCAATGAACTTAGTTAAGACAACTGGTTTAATCAGTGGTATTGGTGCTAATTACTATGGTAATAAGCCAGTACGCAATATTGCTGGTTATCAAGGTGCGTCAGCAGGTACATACATCGCTGGTATTAAGAACGCAGCTATTATGGAAGCTTGTTAATTAACTTTTTTAACCTTTATTAAATAAAATATAAAATAAAATAAAATGGCATATAGTCAAGTAGGATCTAGATTAGTGTTTGAAAACGCTAAAACTTTGATCAATCAATTAGGATATGACGCGTCACACGCAGTCTTAACTCCGTCTTTTTTACGCAGTGAAAGTTTATTGACAACTTCATCTGCTTCATATCAAGTACCTATTTTAGTAAACCAAACACAAAACGGAAACACTCCAACCGTTCGCGAACAACGTTTACAATTACAAGATATGTTTGTAGTTAGTTCAGTACAATTTTTATTAGTATCTGGATCTGCTACTACTGGTAGTGCAAAAAATTATACATACCCTAACTTGACAGCGTTTCCAACTGGTGCTGCTCAATTGTATAATTTTTACAATGGATTTTTCTCAATCCAAGTGAACAATCAAAACGTTTTACCAAAATGGTCTTTATTACAACATTTAGACATTCCACAACAACAACAAAATACAAACTTCAACGTTGCTTCAGTAACTTCTCCAGCTCAGTTTGCAATTGATCAAGTATCAATGGATGAGTATTCTCAACAAGTTTGTGAGCCTAACTTAGTATTAAATGGTGCTAGTAACATTAACGCTACGTTAAACTTACCAGCAGCTCCAAGTGCTTTGGATAGTAACACATACGTAGCTACAATTTTCTACGGATTGTTAGCTCAAAACGTCACTTCGGTAAAATAATACTTTTGCGAAGTCTAAACGCTACCGTTGGGGGACGGTTAATTCCCCCTATTTTTAAATTTATTAATTAATAAATATGATACGCATTGAAAGATTTGAAGCTATTGAAGTAAGTGTCCCTAACGGCAGTACTTTAACTAGATTTCAATTTCCAGACGTTCCCCAATTAAGGAACGCGAAAATTAGTGCTATTCAAGTTTATACTGCTGGATCAATTACTGCAACTCCTTTAACTGGATCAACTCCAGTTACAACAGCAGATTTGAAAAAGTCATTTTTAACTTTATATCAAGGTGATCAACAGCTTATTTATAGTTTGCCTTTGATCTCATTGAATAATATGGTTACTGGTGCTACTCCAGATCCTTATACATTTGAATTACCAGCAATTAATGGTTTGACTATTAGCTGGACTAAGTCTTATATTAGTTTACCTAGTGCATTAGCTACAACAAACGTGGCTTATTCGTTCGGGGTTTACTACAACTTTTAAAATACAATACTATGGCAATTGAAAAAGCTATGGTAACTGGTACTAGTGGTATTATGGACTGGTTTGACAGAAATGCAACCAGTCCGTACTACTCAGTATGGGTAAACCGCAAACAGTTACTTTTTTCTTGGAATGATGATGACAGCGAAGCAGGTCGCACTAAATTGGAAAGTGATCTATATGCAATTGAACAAAATGGTGTTAATGATCTAATGATTATAAAATTGCACCCTAAAAAGGATAAAGCAGGATATATAACTGATAAAACTCCTATTTATGGTAGCCTTGTGTGCCGTCCGTCCGAACTTGAAAAAGTAGATTATAGTATGCAAAGAATGGCTGGAATGGGTTATAATAGCAAAATGGAAGAAACTATGAACGCTATTTTAACTAAATTAAATCAAGATGAAATTGAAGAAGAAGAAGAACCAGAAGATAAAGGGGTGATAGGAAATTTATTAGCACAACCACACATACAAAATTTACTTATAGCAGGTTTAACTACTATGCTAGGTAAATTTGCAGGTGTTGAGCCAACTCAACAAATGGCAACTGGTTTAGCTGGTATTGAGGACGCTGATACAAATGAAGCAATAATAATTTTAAATAACTTAATGAGTAAAGGGGTTACAATAGATCATTTGAGAAAATTAGATCAAATGGGTGCTATGCAACTAAAAACTTTACTTAATATGCTATAACTTTTTTAACCTTTAATTATGGCAGTAACAGCAGATTTGGTGGTATATCACGATCTATATGCAAAGACAAGTGTTAATGCACTAGATTGGACTTTTAAAAACGTAGCTAGAACATTTAATGCTGGTGAAAGGATTGGTAATATTTATAGTTGGTTTCAAGGTACTAATGGTGAAATATATTGGATGATATATTTAAACAAAGCAGACTATGATAACCAAAGACCTATATATATATTACAAGAGACTGGAAAATTAGACGTACCTGATTTGCCAAATATATTACAAAAAATTGCAGACGAGCAAAAAGCTGCTGCAATAGAAAAAAATGGTGTGGTAGGTTATTATTTAAGTACTTATTTACCATATATAGTTGGTGCAGTAGTTATTGCTATTGCGTTACCTTCAATAGTTAAATCAATAAAAAAATGAAAAAAGACATATTAGTAAAGATTGGTTTGTTAGCTGGTGCTTTTTTACTATTTAGTAGTTTTAAAAAGAAAACACTTGTAGGTGGCACTCCGTTAATCGGACAAGTGGACGCACCTACTGGTACACAGCAAGTGTATAGTAAAGTAGGTACTCAATTATTTGACGTAAATAAGAATGTAATATTTACTTATGACTACGCTGGTGCTGGTATGACGGTAACGGGGTTTAATAACGGAATTTATAGCGTGGTTTATGGTGATAGTTTTCAATATGGACTACCAGCATACGTTAATGCTACTGACATAATTACAAACTAAACAAAATGAAAAAGAAAGATAACGACTATACAATATTTTTATTAGTGGCTGCTGGGTTAGGCATTTATTGGTTAATAAGAAAAAATCAAATAATGCCACCAGTAACAACAATACCAGCAGATCAAACTCCAATTTCTACTAACCCAGTTGCAAATGTTTCTTATGACGTTAAATATGTAATTAACGGAATGAGAAAAATAAGCAACGTACCAAATACTATATAATATGAGTGACGTTAAAGTGCCTTTATTTAATTATGAGATTGACTTTTATACAGTTGATCAAAGTCAATACGTAGGTGGTGACAATGCAAATGGTTATGTATTTATTAATTATGGTACAACTACTGTAACAATAAATCAAGTAATTATTTTACAACAAGGACAACAATTCGAAGTAACTGGTAACACTGGTGAAAATACAAAACAAAGATACTTTGTTAGTTTTGGATCTAGCACTACTGGTAATAACGTAGTGATAGCTAGAAAAAGATATTTGAACATATAAATTTTAAACAATGCCGATAGGATTATCAAATAGCGTATTAAATCAAAAAAATGCACCTGCTATTTACGAAGATATTTTCGCAAATAGACCTGCGGCTGGTTTTAATGGTAGGATATTTATATCTATTGATACAAGTCAAATTTTTATAGATAATGGATCAAGCTGGGTATTGATAGCAAATACTGGAATAGGATCTACTGGTAATTTACAAGTAGTTACTAGTAATGGTAACACTACCAGTTCTGGTATATCAATTACTGCTGGTGGTTTAGCAACTAATACAGCACAAATAACTTTTTTAAATCAAACTGGTGGGGTTTTATTTACGGATGGATCAGGCAATTTACAACAAGACACAAATTTTAATTGGGATAATACTAATAACTATTTAGGAATAGGACAAACTGGTACGCCAACAGCACCATTGGATATACACAATGGTACAGTAGGAGTACAAATACAATTAAACGCTACAAGTACTAACAATAGTACTATTGCCTTTCAAAATGCAAATGTAGGTAAGTGGAGAGTCGGAAATTTATATTCTTCTGGATCTAACTTATTTCACATTTATAATAATACTGCTGCAAATAACGCTTTAACTATTGACGCTTCAAATGCTGCAACATTTATAGGATCGGTAACTGCAACATCACATATTACTAGTGGTGGTACATCTAGCCAATTTGTAAAAGGAAACGGAACTTTAGATAGTACTGCATACGTAAGTTTAACTGCATTTAGTGGTACTAGTCCAATACAATATAATAACACTACTGGAACTATATCAATATTACAAAGTGGTATTGCTCAATCTGGTTATTTATCTAGTACTGACTGGAATACATTTAATAATAAAGCAAGTTTAACTGCTTTTAGTGCAACTACTCCATTATCTTATAATAGTGGTACTGGTGCATTTAGTATTCAAGTGGCTAACACTGGTCAAAATGGATATTTAACAAATACGGATTGGAATACATTTAACGGAAAACAATCTGCTTTAAGTTTTGGTAATTTAACCGAAACATCAAGTAGTGTTTTAACTATTGCTGGTGGTACTAGTGCTGTAATTGGATCAGGCACTACAATAGCTGTAAAACAATCTAACAGCACTCAATCTGGATATTTATCCAGTACTGATTGGACTACATTTAACAATAAGCAGTCAGCTTTAACAAATCCTATTACTGGTACAGGTACAAGTGGCTACATACCTAAATTTAATGGTAGTACAAGTTTAACAAATAGTATTATTACAGATAGTGGAACATCTATAACTATTAGTGGTAGTTTAGGTGTTAATGGTAGTGCTTTATATACTTTAACTGCTACAAAAGATATTACTTATGCTGATAACATTAATAATAATGATACTCAATTTGCTATAACTGGTCAAACAAATACCAATAAAAGAATGGAATTTGGTTATGATACTAATACTACAAATGGTTTTGGTTATATAAAAACTGGAAATGTAGGTATTGCATATACTCCTTTATACTTAAATCCTGATTCTAATGCTGGTGGTATTGCAATAGGATACAAACCAAGTGTAGCAACTCCACCTTTAAATGGTTTATTAGTAGGTGGAAATGTTGGAATTGGTACTACTTCCCCTAATCAAAAATTAGAAGTATATGGTTATGGTAGATTTACTAATAGTAGTAATACAAGTCAATTTTTAGATTTATATACTTCTGGTGCAATTAGTAATTTTAATTCGTATTCAAATTCTGCATTTTATCTTGCTTTTCAACATATATTTTTTAATAGTGGAGTAGAAAGTTTTAGAAGTTCAAATATTGGTGAATTAATAGTTAATGGTGCTGGATCAAGCAACGGTCAAGGTAAACTACAAAATACTGGTCAAACTTTTACTGGTGGTTTGGGAATAGGTGGATTAACATTTAGCACAAATACAACTGCAACTGTAAATACAAGTTTTTATTTCTTTAATGGTGGTGCTGGTGTTAGTTTAACTTTACCAGATACCAACGGACAAAGTATGATTTATTATATTAAAAATTATTCTGCCAGTCCATTAACAATAGCACGTACTGGATCAAATACATTTATTGCCGCTGGTACAATTACAACCGTAACAAGTTTAACATTGGCAACTGGTGTAAGTACTACTATAATTGGAAACGGAACAACTAACTACATTCAAATACAATAATATGAAACAAATACAACCAGTAGGGATATGGGTTAATGGTACAACAGTATATGCTAACTATTTAAACCTTATTTCAACTAGCGATAATTTAACTACCAGTGCTACATTTTACTATGTATTATATGCAAATGAAATGGATATGCAAGGCAATGCACTTGCTAATGGTAGCTTAACAATGGACGGATTTGACTACGAAGCGTATTCTACAAGTCCAGATAGTAATTCTTATGCTTATTCTTGGGCAGCTTCAAAATTAAACTTAACTTTATTGTAACTTTTTTAACCTTTAAATAAAATACAACTATGGAAAAAAAACAAGCCTTAGAAATTATTAAACAAGTTATTGACGCTGCTGTAAAACGTGGTTTATTTGACAATGTAGAAAGCACTGTCGCTGTAAATAACGCATTTTCAGTATTAGCAGACGATATTTTAAAGGAAAATGACGCACAGTAATTACGATATGACCAGTATTAGAGGTACAGCATTAACTGCACTTGCATACGTTGCAAGTATGTTAGACATAGAAGTATGGACTAAAATAGGTTTAATGGGTATTGGTATAATATCTGGTGTAACTACTATTGT
>JGI24890J29729_1001144_pt1 | contig 12833 bp, 12 predicted proteins | sample FreactcultureFD7_FD_29729 | JGI IMG/M metagenome (IMG submission 29729)
CGTTCGTATATCGAGTATAATACCATCGGCCGGAGGCGCCGCCACCAACTTGGCGATCCTCACCGTCTCACGACGCATCATAGCATCCTCCGCCCGCCTCTGCGCCTTCTCCTCTTCTTTCTCCAGATTAGCGAGCAACCCTGTGTACTCCGCCTTCGTGATCGCCCGGGCCTTCCTCAACGTCTGAAAGAACTCCTTTCGCTCGGCTCGTTTCCCCGTCAAAGGCATCTCTTTACTGGAACTTGTGAAAAAAATCTAGCCAGCCAACGCAGATCAATTTTGTGCGACCAACTCCGGGGATGTTGTGGGCTCTGCTTCTGCTTCCCCCTTTGCCTTCCTCACAGGCTTCATCGCCTTTGGGATAATCCCTCGTAGTTCTGCTATCAGCGCTTCGAGTCGCTTGATGGCTGCGTCATCCACGGGCGGGGGAGGAGTTTTAGGCGGTGGTGGCGTCCTACCGGCTTTGGAATAGTATCGCGCCAGATTGGCGGCCTTGATCTTGTCGCGATTCCTCTGGTAGTAGTCCTTCCATCGCGGGCTGTTCTTGTTTTCCTTTGTCTCGGCGACGGTGCTGCTGCTGCTGCTGCTGCTGCTGCTGCTGCTGCTGCTCATGTTTGTTTCTACTTACAAGTAAGATTTTTAAATAGAAAAATACCGAGTCCGGGGGAATCAATTTTGTTCCCATTAGATTGTTCCAAGAATGGGTCCCGAAATCTTCAACGCCTGTATGGAGAAATTTACCAACGACTGAGCCCCATTGTTTTGGTAGAACATCGTCGCTACACCATCGTTGGGGATAAGAAGGAAGGAATCCGAACCTCCTACGGTTCCTAAGTCCGATAGTCCAGATCCTCCCATTTGAATGAAACCGTTGGCTTTTACATAGGCCATTACGCTTACCTGTGCCTGGCGAGATTGTCCAGTAGAACCTGGCCCAGCGGAGCACCCCATAATACAATACAAGCCTTCTCCTGTTGGAGTAGGAATAGTTCCACTCCCACCAGGCGCAATATTCCCCTGAGCCAACAGCACCTGTGGCGCCCCTCCAAGATTGTTAATCGTCGTAGCGGTGTTTGTAAGAGTAATAATAGCAACGTTCGTATTGTCTGAGCCGAGAAGCAACTGACCCGAACCGGGTGCGCAATCTGGATGAATCCCGCACTGGCCAGCACCTCCCTGTGCGCCTGAGATGAACAGGGGAGATTGTCCCGCTGCGCCAAACACTTCTACATAATTCCCTGCTCCCAAATACGGAACATCAGATACTTGTAGCGTCGCAGGAAATCCAGTAGACGATCCAATATTCAGTACTCCCCCCGTTGCGACCGTCTGCGCAATCACCGACTGTGTAGCGGACGAAGGAGAAATTGCTACTGCGTTCGCACCCCCTACAGCATCTTTCACAATCAGAGAGGATTGCGTCGTCACCGTCCCCACCGTTACTCCGCCCCCACTTGTCGCGCCGATGCTCACGTTGTTGTTCACAGTATCGATCAGCAAATAAGCCGTCGCTTGAGCATCGTTGGTAATCGCTAGCACTCCGCTTGTTCCTGACGCATTTATAAGAGCAACTTTATCGCCACCTGCTTCGCCCATAGTAATAAAGGAGTTTCCTCCTGCGGTAGAAACGAGATCTAATGCTGCGCTATTTCCATTCGTAGACGAAATCGTGAGGGTCGCATCTCCTGTTCCCGCCGAAGCAATCATACTAAGATTGACGTTTCCGCCTGCTTCTGGAAGAACCGACGCAGGAGACTGGAGTTGCGACGGTATACCCACAGGCGCGCCTCCCGCAAGTTGAAAGAAATACGAGCCAGGCGATCCCTGTGAGAGTGCTGGTAGCGACGACATTGTTCTACTCTAGACAGCAAAAATAATTTAATCGCATTCCCTTTATAGAACCAATGGATGAAGTCATGAGCCGCCTCGCCGCTGCTGCTTCCAGACCCGCTGCTGTATATCCTCCTCGTCCCAAACGTGAGGTAGTCGTCGCCTCTCCTCGTCCTCTCCATCCGAACATCCATCCGGCCGCCCCGGAAGTCCTGATCACGCCTCAGGAGCCCGCAACGCCTCCGGCCATCGCCGGCAACTCTCATCCCGCGTCTCTTCCTGCGCTACACCTGCCTCAGTAGTTCACCTGTTCCTTGGATAATTTGGAGAGGAAGCACGTCCCCTCGATGTTATCAATAAAGAAGAACTGATGATCGACGGTCGCCTCCTTACAGAAGTCGACCATCTCCCGCATCGTCATGCCCGTCGGCAGCCACATCGACAAGAATTCCTTAATGACGTTCTCCCATTCGAGAGGCGTCTGCTGTTTCAGAACGACGATGTAGTTCGCGTTGTTGCGCCCGACCGCGGACATGAGTGTCCGTCCCTGGAACGAAAAGATGGAAGACATGTTGGCGTTACGATAGATCGTGAGCGCGCGCGTGATCTCTGGGTCGTTCTTAATCTTCCCATCGACGTAGTCATCTGATATAAACAGAAACGGAAACTTGTTGTCGCACAGACAATTTATCTCATGCGCCTCTCGTAGTAGTTCCGGATGAAATCGATCCGAGACAAGCACCTTGTCGGACAAATCCTTGTAGATGTCCGCGTGACGGTTCATCGAGAACATCGTCGTGACGTGTTTCGTAAAGTGTTTCTTGTAGAGGTACTTTAGCAGCGTCGTCTTACCGGAGCGTGAGGCACCACATAATAAAATTGCGATTCCACCGTTCGTTGGAAGCGTTAGCTCGAACCGCCTCGATTCAAATGTCGACATCTCTAGTAGAGATGAAGAGATTTAATCTTCGCTTAACAGCGCCTCCTACGGCTCCTCCGCCTCCTATGGTTCCGATGGATAAGAAGCCGTCTGCGTATGCTGCCTTTGCGTCTCGTGGCCGTATCGAACACGTGGGAGTTCCGACGACAGTTGCACCACTCATTGCAGAAAAGGAAAAAGGAAAGGGCGGTCGTCCCAGTAAGGAAGAACTCCGACTTCGGAAACTCGCCGCCGCGTCGGCTGCGATATCCGCTCTTGTATCCGATAAGCCTTCCAGGAAGAAAGTCTTAGCGCATATGGAACGGCGTATCGCAGAGTTGGACGCCGAGAAGAAGGGGCTCTAAACATTTCCAATAGGAGGCAAGATCGACCCCGAGTCCGCAGGATGGCCGCCGTGCTTGGTCATGATGGGACACGTGTAGCCCATCGGCCTCTTGGTGGCGGGCGCCTTGTGACCCGTCTTGGACAGAGATGGATAGCGAACATGGGGCGCCTTCTCGGCTACGGCTTTCGGAAGATGAGGGTATTTCACATGATCCGTCGCCATTTCTCCGGCGTGGAATTTCTTCCCAGAGGTTGCGTTGCGCAGTGGATGGGGCATGGATGTATCCATGGCGTGGGCGGCTGTGTGAGGCATTCGGTTCTACATTTACCGCCGTTTTTATTTTGGGCGTCCTAGTTATAAACATGGCGACTCAGTTCTCCGGTGCTTTCACTGACCTCGGGAAATCGGAAGATTTGTATTATTGCGATCCTGATAACACCAAGGTCGAGTCGATCCCTATCGAGTATAACACTCGTTTCCGCCAGGATCTGACCAACCTCTCGTCCGGAAGTTCGACGTTCATAATTCCGCCTGGAAACGGCCTCAAGCACGTCATCCTCGTGCTGGGCTTCTCGGCTGCGCAGATCGCCGCGTTGGCGCCTGCGGGTGTCGCGGGCGGTGCTCTTACCAGCGGATGGGGCTACCAGGCTATCAACCAAATTAGTTTCCGTATTGGAGGGTCGTCCCAGTACTTCATGAGTGGCGCTCAGCTCCTCGCCAAGTCGCTCCGACAGGTGCGCACGCAGACCCAGGCGCAGGCCATCCTCCAGTTGGGCGGCAACCAGGTGTCCAACGCGGCCACGGATTACGGCAGTGCGCAGTTCGCCTACATCCCCATCCCGGTCTGGTGTGGTCCCTCCAACGACGGTCTCGGCCTTCCTCTTCCGGCCGACACTTTGGCGCAGCAGGTACAACTGACGGTCAGCCTGAACCCTCCTTCGTCCTACGTCAACGTCAACGGCCAGCCGGTCACTGTCCCCACGCAATTCTCTACGGGCTACTTCCAGGTCGAGCAGCACAACATGGTCGACCGCGGTATGGCGATCTCCAACCACGTCGACCTCAACACGCATGAACTCCTCATGCCCATCACGTTCGACCAACAGGAACTCCAGATCGCCGTTCCGGCGGCAGCGTTGGGCACAGTACAGTCTCTCACGGCGACGGGCTTCCGTTCCGGTCAGGTCAAGGCCATCCAGATGTGGCTGACCAAGAACAGTGATACCGTGAACGACAATCTTTGGTATGCGCCTTCCGCCGTGACGGTTCTCTATGCGGGTACGATTTTCGCCCAGTACACCGAGGGCTCTTCCGTTCTCTGGAACTTGCTCGACGGCACCAAGCCTCCTACGGTCGGCATCGGCGCGCTTACCGTCGCCAACCCTTTTACGTCCGTCCCTGCGACGTCCGCGTACGTCATGCTCCCCTTCGGCAATCCTACGGGCAACGACTACGAGGCGGAAGTTCTGACCCACGGCAAGCCTATCCTGAACGGCTTGGTCAATCTTCAGATCGTCGCGCCTACGGCCGACGCGTACACGGCACACGTCGTATACATCTATAACAGCACCCTCGTCTTCTCGAAGTCGTCTGCGGAGTTCCGTTTTTGAAAAGCATAAAGAGTGAATGTACAACATTCCTACTTTAGTTTTCGGACACGAGCATAGTCATGCTCCAATCCGTCGCATCGAATGAATTAGGAGGAGTTCCTGGCGCGTTGATACTCGTATCCAGGAGTTGGCCGGTGTCGTCGTAGACCTGGAACTGAAGGAATCCAGGAATGTTCTGGTTCGGAATCCATTGGATCTGCTTCGGCGTGGAGAAGTCCCTGTATAGAAACGTGGGTGCGCATCCAGGGGGGCAAAAAGCAGGATCCGATGCCGACACAGTGCTCGTCACACCAGAGGCGCCTCCAATGTACAATCGGCACAACATATCTCTCGCGACGACCTGGGATGTCTGGTCCTTCTGCGCCTGAGAGTTCGTCAACTGGTTACAGACAATGTCTATATAGCGAAAGCATTGGGCCAATGTTAAGTTGCCGTTCGCAGATACCTGAGGAAACGTGTTCCCATAATCAAATCCAAGAACATGAAACAGTTGTTTTGTTGTAGGGGGGAAAGGATACCCGGCCGAATTGTAAGGGTTTGGTTCGAACAGGATAGTGTTGCCCGCTGTAACAGAATACGAGAAACGAGGGAGGTTGGTCTGTTGAGCAACGGGAATAGGAGCAGGGCTGCCGTAGACCATACTAAATCCCAATCCAGCAATACCTGAGAGCGCTGTTGTAATGGCGGTCGCCAACTGTGATGGAGTGTAGAAGGCCGCGCCTGTTCCTAAAATAAGGTTCGCCGTAACGGGTGCGGCAGCACCTATCGTATATTGATAGATGATTGAACATGTCTTGACGTTGATATTCGGAATCGTCCAAGGAAAAGCGACTTCTGAAATGCCGATGCGCGTCATAAAACCAGGCATCATCGACTCAGACTTTGAGATAGCAAAGTTGTAAGGACTCGACGTGATCTGCGTCCCTGCGATCGCAGTGTAGTCAGTAAACCGGTCTTCCGAGTCAATCGTCAGTAGCGCCGTCGACGCCGGTCGTAGCGTCATCGCCGCAAGACGCGCATTCGTATCAGGCAGCGGCGCAACAGGATAATACGTTCCTCGGACTCCGGACATCTTTATGCTAAAGAAGAATGTTTTATTTTCACGCACTGAAGGAGAAACGATGGCCTCGTTGAATAATATTACGTATTCGTCGCCGAATAACTCCTTCTATGCGCTCGCATCACAATCGGCGTCGAACTGGTATACGTTTCCGTCGCAGTCCGGAAAGGTCTTGCTAGTCGACAGCACGGGAACGCATACGATCGAAGCTATAGGAAACGACCTCTTCTACGATACAGAACTGCTGGCCAAGGCGGCCGACATTCAGGACATCGCAGACTGGGCGCTGTATCCTGCGCTCAGCACGATCCTGATGAATGGTCAAATCATAACGGAGTGCTCGTCCATCCAAGTCTCCTCGATTACGACTACCAATGTAGCGACGACCGCCTTGGAAGCCGCGGGCGTTGTTCAGGCGGGAACCCTCGCGACGGTGCCGGGACCTTATGCGATAGGAGATGTGAAGACATTGACGGTCACGGCTACCTCGGTCTCCGCGTCTTCCAACGTAACAGGTGGTACGGTAACGACGCTGGGTGGATTGGATATGACGAATACGGGTCTTCTGAGAACCAGCAACATTGCTCTCTCGGCGTTCGGAGCGCCTCCCTACGGAAACTTGACCAGTCCGGACGGATCCAGTCTGACCTGGAACGGCGCGGGCATCAATACAGGAGCAGCCGGATCGGCTGCGCAGTGGGCGAACTTTCCAGCGGTGACCAACGTCAACATGAACAACTTCAATCTTTCTAATGCGCAAACCGTGTCGGGTCTTCAGACGATTGTGACGGGGCTCACACAAGCCAAAATACTCGCTGCAGGGGATGCTAGTGTTGGAAAGTTCCTAGTCATGACGGCGAGCACCATCACGGCACCCCTCACGACGCTCGACATTACATCAGGCGATGTTATCAAGACGACCTCGACGGGCGGAGATGTGGATACCGTCGCCTACAACAGCATCAATATGGATTCTGGAAACGACATTTCCTTGAAAGCGGATCCGGGACTCAATCCGTTATACACGGCGGCCGTCAACCTGACGGCGCAGAACGGAAACGGTGGCCAGATCAATCTGACGGCGAATCCGGGCGCAGTCGCTGCGTTTGGGGGTAAGATCGACATCACCGCGAACGGAGGCACGATCTACATTCCTCAACCCCCCCCGGATCCTCCCCTCGCCGTTACGGTGGGGGGCGAAGTCAACATTACCGCGAATACCGGTGGGGCGGGACTCTACACGCTCACGTCAGCCGTCAACATTGGCGCGGCGGGCGTCAACTCGTATGCGGGGGCGATTCCAGCAGTAGCATCCCTGGCGGGCTACAACTTTATTTATGGAACGCTAGGCGTCTCTCTTTGCGCGGGCTTGCCCGCGTCAGGCGTCCAGTTTCCAGGAACGGTCTACATTTACGGATTGGGAGAACCGGGAATCGCGGGAGGCGTTCGTCTTCAATCTCCCAGCGGCATCCAATTGCTCTCCGATACATACGCGACGAACTTGTATCCATTGACGAATACGAATCTCACGATCCAAGGACGATCCGCATTTCCGGGACCCGAAGCTCACGTGACGATTCTAGATGTCGATACGCTGACCATGCGGTCTGGGTCTGTGATTACCGCAGACTCTATCACGGCCGCCAATACCAATGTGACCTTTACCTCGCCCATCGCAACCAATGCGATTACGACCAACGGATCCAATATGGCGATTTCAGGCGTCGCTGGAAGTAAGTACGTGGCGTTGTCCAATGTCTCGACGATCGCGTTTGACGCAGGGGGAAGCGGAGCCCTTACAGGCGTCCAATCCATCAACGGCGCCGTGTGGCCGCCTCCTACTGGCGACGCGTCTTTGTGGGCGGACTATCCGGCCGTGGGTCGGATCAACGTCGCAGGCTTTGGTCTGTCGTCCATCTCGTCCTTAACGGAAGTCTCGTCGATCAACGGCGCACCGTATCCGCCCGTCGTAAGTTCCGCGGACTGGTCTCAGTATCCAGCCATCTCTAGCATCGACGCGGCTCTGTTCGATCTCAACAACGTCAACAACATTACCATGCCGGCAAACGGCGTCATAGTCGCCGCAGGACAACTTTCCATCTTCTCAGACCTCGCAGGCTCCTTGAACATTGCGGCCAACGGAGGCGGGGATGTGAACATCGGAACCGGCAACGCGGGAGATATCAATATAGCAACAGGAGGCACAGGGAACGAGGTCACAATCGCAGGGGATGTGATAAACCTCGATGCGACCGTCGGCATTCGAATCTCCAACACGCTCGATATGGTAAGCCAAAACATTATCAATGTAGCGAATCTGAATGGGTCGAATGCTACCAATCTCAACATTGCTTCGACCGCAGAGGTTGTAGTTCAAGGTGCGACGAATGCGCAACTGGAATGTATAACCGGATCGGTCAATATGGTGGGACAACAGGATGCGAACCTCACCGCGACCACAGGCGCTGTTAACATCACCGGATCGACTGAGATCAGTCTACAGGGCCCCGTTACGGTAGGATCTACGTTGGCGCCCAAGAATGTAACGGTGAATGGATTAGTCAGCGCCATAAGTGACGTAATCGCCTTCTCAGGCACCACCAATTACAGCCTTAGCACCATCGGTGCCACCATCGGTGCCCTTGTTTCATCCAATCAACAGTATAACTATTGGGTCGCCGTCAACGGAAGCGATACGACCGGAAACGGTTCCGTCATTAAACCGTTTAAGACCATCACGGGCGCCTTGGCGGCAACGCTTTCCATTTCTGATACTATACCCATCAACATCAACATCGCAGCCGGCACCTATACCGAGAATCCAACGGTTACGAGAAACAATACCTTCCTGGTGGGAAATGTAGGCGTCGCAGACGCGGTCATCATCGGAACAGTAACCTTTGATCCAACGGCGACCGCAACCGTATCGCAGGGAATGTCTGGTATTACGGTTGTAGGCAACTTGGTCTGTAATGACGCGATCGCCTTCGACATCAACTGGTATATCCAATTCTGTAACATTACCTCCTACACAGCCGCAGCCATCAACGCATTCTCGACTGGCGCAGGCAATAACAGTCTGATCCTTAACAACACGGTCGTGACTCAGAACGTCACAGCCAATACAGCGATTGTGCTCAACTCCGTTCGCCTGAACGCAATCCAGGCGCAGATTAACAATACCACGACCGGCGCATGCGTCTCCTGTAACGGAACCGGATCCATGTCTCTATTTGGCTGTACATTGACGAGTGCGGGCGCGGCGACGGCGTCTGCTCTTGTGACGTATATCAACGCGGTTTCCAACGGTTCGGCCTCTTCCTTTTCCCTCAATACCTTTACTTACACGGCCGCTACAGCAGGCTCGGCCAAAGCAGCCTTCTTTTTCAATAACGCAGGGGCGCTAGCGGGAGCAACGACCATCAACAACAACGTATTCGCCTTACCAGGGGCGGCCGCGTTGATACAGAGACCAGGGGCAGGATCTATCGCCATCTCGTGGGGCGCGAATACTTCCAGCATCCTTACTATCCCTGCCGCAGGGGCTGGGCTGACCTACGCTTATACGACCTCCACACCTTTGCGAGCCAATGTCCTCTATGACTCGACGAATGCCGCAGGAACAGCCAATCAGGTCTTGGGATGCGGATCCGCAGGAGGAACACTGACGTGGACGTCGCTCAACAATACCAGTTTGGGGACTATACCACAGGCCGCAGCAGCAACTGTATATCAGAACCAGCCTCTCTACTACAATACTGTTACAAGCACCATCAACTACATCGCGCCCGCCGACGACGTGATAATTACACCCTGCCCTGCTACAATATCACCCATCCCATCGAATAGAGGCACGACTTATATCCTTACCAGCGCAGCAGGAGGCTCTACCGTTACCTTCAACAACAGCGCAGGCACTCCTTTGACGGCGAATGACGCAGGATGGTATGTGTATCTGAAGAACGGCAACGTCAGCAATGGAGGCGACATTACAATAAACGGTGCTTTAGTATCAAGGAATTTGGTAATCCATAACGGCACAGGATTACAGAACGGAGGCATTACGATCCTGACCTGGAACGGCACGGCATTTGTGGCCTATTAATCTTCTTGCTTCTGGATAGTCATGGGGCGAACGGGAATCTTGTCTTCAGACCTTGTCCTCCGGATCCTGAGTGATACTCGGCATCCAAAGGAAATCGCAAAGGAGCACGGCATCAATTACAACCATGTCTACAACATTCGCGCGGGAAGGACTTATGGAAAAATCACAGGGGTTAATAGAAATGAAACTCGTATCGATCACGAAGAGCACGACGCCCGGTCGCAAGTGGACGGCGACGTTTCGATCCCCAGGAGGGAGGGAGAAGCATACTGACTTCGGAGCATCCGGCTATCTGGACTACACGACAGGCGCTTCTCTGGAACAGAGGAATCGGTACAGGGCGCGCCATGGGAAGGATTTGGATACGGATGATCCGACTCGCGCGGGCTATTTGTCGTACTATCTGTTGTGGGCCTCGCCAAACTTTGCTGCGAACCTACGGGCGTTTAAGACAAAGTTTAATCTGTAGCCTGAGTATATGGCCACCATTCTGAAAGGGGATTGTCTGGAGGTTATGAAATCACTTCCCGACAAGAGTGTCGATTGTTTTATATGTGACTTGCCGTATGGGTGTCTTTCAGGGGGGCCCGCCGTTGGGAAATCGGAAGAGAGAGCAAGAGCATCTGGTTCCTGTACATGGGACGTCAAGATCGACCTCGCGGCGTTCTGGATACAGGTCAAGCGGCTCTGTAAGAATGACCACACGCCCGTTCTTATGTTTTGTAACACAAAGTTCGGCTACGATCTGATCGAGTCCAATAAGGCGTGGTTCCGCTACGACCTCGTTTGGGACAAGGGTCACGGAGTCTCCTTTCTCCTGGCCAACAAGATGCCCATGAAGTCGCACGAGATGGTCTACGTGTTTTCCAAGAAGGGAACGTTTTATAGGAGGGTGGATGTGATGACGGACAAGGGAGGGTGGACGGCGGGTGGAAAGGGCGCGCGACAATACAATGTGACGAAATCCTCTACCGAAGGAGGTGGAGGCGGCGCTCGCTGCCCCCTCTCCGTCATTCCTGTCGGCGGCAAGACAGCCGGTGGACATCCAACGGAAAAGCCCATGGAGTTGTACGAGTGGCTCTTGCGTCGCTATGTCCCCGACAACGGCGTCGTACTGGATCCGACGGCCGGATCGTTCAACGCTGTATTGACGGCGCGTCGGCTAGGCTACAGGGCGATTGGTATTGAGAAGGACTTATCGTTTTTCTGGAAAGGCGTGGCGAAGTTGAACGCGGTATTCATTTAACAGTAATTTTTTGTTTCCTCTTATTAGAAACAGACGAAATGCCTCAGCAGACCAAATATGAATTGATGGCTGAATTACGAGAGTTGAACCGCGGACAGCCTCGTCTTGCGATTAGCAGTATGAAACGCCACGAGTTGGAAGCGCACGTCGACGCGCTCAAGAAGTTGAAGGGGGCTCATTCCGAGGCGATGGTAGGAAGAGTCCCGGCGAAGCCTGGACCCGTTGGCTCCCGGGACATCCCGGTCGAGGAGGAGGAGGACGGCGATGTCGTCATCAAGACGCCGAAGGCTCCGGCGCCTCGTGTGTCTGCGAAGCCGAAGGCGGAGAAGGCGGAGAAGGCACCTAAGGCAGCGGCTGAAGCGACTGTAGCTAAGCCACAGTCGGAGCCAAAGTCAAAGTCCGCCTCCGTCACAGTGAAGTTTGGTCCCTGCGAACATTGTGGGCGCAAATAGTAGAGCAGTCGACATGTCGGATACTGCGACGCAGATCGGAGCCTACGGGGGATACATCTCATTGAGTCTTATGATCATTGGATCCGTGGTCGCCTTCTTTAATCACAGACGGTGCCGGTCGACGTGCTTTGGCCGTGAAGCGACGGTCTCGCTCGATATAGAGGCTACGACCCCCAACGATAAAAAACTCACTGGTGGGACTGCTGCTGAGTCGGCCGTTGTTCCGACTGCCCCTATATCTAAACCGGTCGAGGGGTGATTCCGCAATCGGACTGTCGACTGTCTTTTGACTTATTTCCATCTATAGTATAGATTGAAATGAATTGGTCACAAGTCTTCGATGCGCTGCTTACGGTCACAAAAAACACAGTACGAATTTCCTTTCCGATTCCTGAAGTTCTGTTAAAAAACAAGGAGGCCGCAACGGCTCCTCGGGTGTTTATTGAACATGGAAAGATTGTGTTTGAATGGATCACAGGCACTTCGTCAAGGCGATAAGGATGTCCTTGGCCGTGTCCTCCTGCAATTCTCCGGAAGTCACGCGCTCCAGGATGGTCGCCATGGTGCTGTAGACGCCTATGTGTTTTAATTTTGGAACAAGAACAAGACCAGGCTCCTTATAGGCGGGAATGTCGTCGAGACTGACTTCTGTTATTTCGACGTGCTCGATCACATCCCTCTTCCTATCAGGATGGAAAGACTTACTGTCGGCGGTATGACCCGGCTGGAAACAGATCGAGCACGTGTTGGCGTTGATCATTCTCTGTTCATCCGTCAAGACAGGAACAACAGGAACAACAGGAACAGTAACGCGATGAGTCTTGATTGGCTTCGGATGGAACTTATTGCTATCCGCTCGGTGTCCAGTCTCGCGGCAAACACCACAGTGGTGAACACGTTTGGAATTGGAAGACATTGGAAAGACAGGAAAGACAGGAAAGTATGGAAAGATAGACGCCGCAAAAGTCAAATCAATTTTGTGTGTGAAATCAATTTTTCTCAAATTTTCACACAGGACGTACGTCGCGTCAACTAAAAAACAGGGTGCCGGGACCCAGATTCTTTATTTCCGATTTGACCCCCACAGGCTTCTTCTTTTTATGGGATGGGCGGACTGCTGCTGATGTTGCGCACTGCGCAATCGAGCGGATCTGTTCCGCGATCGTAGGAGGAAGAGGTCTTCTCTCGGCCGCTGCGAGTTCTATGCCCGCTCGTTCAATCGTTCTTGGGTTTGTTGCGCGTGTTGCGATTGTTGGATTTGTTTT
>JGI24890J29729_1001145_pt1 | contig 12818 bp, 8 predicted proteins | sample FreactcultureFD7_FD_29729 | JGI IMG/M metagenome (IMG submission 29729)
AGTTGGGAAGAACCGGAACCTGATCCACAAGATGATTCAGAGGATGAATTCGCACAGATGGAAGATTTGCAGAGTTTACCTTCGTTGGTCTATCGAGAAAAAAAGAGGAAGGAAGAGGAGAGGGAGAACGAATTGAATCAGTTTTTGGGAATGGAAAGAATCAGGGCTGGTTCAACTAGTGTGAATCAGGGGAAAAGGGATCAAGATCAAGAGGAAGAAGACGAGAAAGAGGAGGAGGAGGAGGATGACGACGTGATGATCATCACCCCGTCAAGAAGGTGGCATCAACCGAATTTGACCCTCGAGAAACCAATGTTGCCTCCTCAGCCCAGAGACATGGTCATCAGGGAGATCCAACAATCGTGTACTCCTCAACCTCAACCTCGACCCTCACCACAGTCAAATCGCGGTGGTCAAGAAGAAGAAGAAGAAAAAGATTTTGACATGCCTCCTGCTTCCGAACGAAACGACACTCCTATCCCTGCTTCCGCTATCAAACGTCTCGCCCTCCAATCAAACCCAACAACAAACTCTTCTTCTCAATCTTACTTGTCCCCTCCCGCGTCAAACTCTACACTCAAGAGATCCGCAACTTCTACTTTGAGAAATCGAATCGAAACTCTCGATTTATCAATCTCGCCTCCTCCTGCTCCTTCTTCAACTACAACAGCTTCCTCTTCATCTTCGTCATCTCCTACTCCTCTATCTCGGCCATCTCCCAGTCTCTCACATCGATCGAAACCCTCGAAAGATTCAACTCTACCATCTCAATCTCGTTCAAACCATCTCAAACCCGTTAGTTCCTTCTTCCTCTCTTCTCTGTTCGCACACTGATCCCATCTCATCTCATCTCTTGACACCTTTCTCAATAGATCTCGTCCACTTCTACTTCCTCTCCACTACGTCAATCGACCCTCGCCCTCGATGAATCCCCTTCACCTGCACCCTCTCCTCTCCCTACCGCTTCGACTTCTCGTCTACGACCCCCAACCTTGCCTCCTTCTCCTCCAAACTCTAGATCATCCACTATCCCTACTAGTCACGCAATAAACAAATTGAATCGATTCAAAACGTTCAAAGCAGAATTGGATCTCGAACTCTCTCAATCTCAATCTCAGTCGAAGGAGGAGAAGGAGAAAAGAAGTGGTGGTGATATGTTGACTCCTACACCGACCCCTCCTCCATCCACTAGTGTGGAAGTTAGGAACCCCCGACCTCATCAATTCGAGATTGTCGTTCCACCCGCTCGAGGGAGGGGGAGGAGTTCGTCGAGTTCGCCTGGGACTGGCAGGCGTAGTTCGAAGATACCGATACCAGCTACGGTGATTGAGAAAGGAGGGAAGGGCAAGGAACGCGAATTCATTGAATCTTCTCCTGAGCAAGGGATCGGAAAGCAGAAGAAGAGAAGAAGAGGGAAAGGTAGATCGAGTAGAATCGAGTTGGATGATGATGATGATTATGAACCCTCACCTGAACCTCTCGAAGAAGAAGAAGTTTCGGGATCATCAAAGAAAGGGAAAGATCGAAGAACTTCTTATGGATTATCTACTCCACCCATCTCTCGTTCACGCCCAACTCCCACAACGACGCCCTCCTCCACCTCGACGGTTTTCAAAGTCCCTTCCCTTCCTACTTCTACTTCTCGCTCTCAACCTCAACCTCGACTCATTCCTCAACTCTCTCGCTCTCGCCCAACTACTTCTTCCCCTCCAAAACCTCTACAAATTCATATCAGATCTCATTCTTCCCCACCACCACTAGCACAGAACTCGACTCTTGGACCTCGACCAAAAGGATTCGCAAAAGACGATGAAGATGATTCTTCCGAAGAGGAGGACCAAGTGGAGGAGGATGAATTATCTACTCCAGCTCCTCCTCCTCTTCCAAGACAATCCTATTCCCTCGTTCCCCAAAACTCTCCAAAAAACTCTCCACCTAAACAACGAATTCAACCTTATTCTGCGCCACCTCCCGCACCTCGAACCTCTGCTCCAGCACCTCCTTCGAGTGAACCGACGCCTAACAAGTATGTACTAGGACAGCGGAGGAGGAGGGAGAGAGAACGATTGGAGAAAGAATCTAGGTTAGTACGGGAGCGGGAACGGAGAGAGAGGCAGAGAGGAGAGGAGAAGGATAAAGGTTGGATCGAGATCTCCTCGGGTTCAGAGGATGAGGAGGAGGAGGAGGAAGTCAAGAAGGTTGGAGGGAAAAGTTTGAGTCCTGAGCTATTGGAAGTTGGAGGGGAGGAGAGGGGAGGGATTACTCGGAGTAAGAAGGAAGGGGAACAACTCGAGAGTGAGGACGAATTGATGTTGATGTGAATGAATGATCTGGAGTGAGAGAGAGCGCGGGAGAACGATGGTTTTGCTCTCCGTTGTAAAAGCGTTTCTGTTTGTTGTCGTTTTTTCCTTCTTGTACGATAGAGTGCTTAGTGGCATATGTTCGACGAACAGTGAGAGTGAGAGTGAGCAATTCGACGATGTTCTCAACGAACCTGGAATCGCAATCTTCTTCTCTCTCCTTCCTCACTTTCGAAAGTTCCGATTCTCACTTCTTCGACATTCATCTTTCAATCATCAACATGCCGCAACCTACGCTCCCTACCGAGCTCCTCCGTTCGATCTTCTCCAATCTCTCCTCCTCTCCCTCAGATCTCGTTCAACTCCTCTACAGTTCGAAAGCTTTCTCCACCTTGATCAAACCCCTCCTCTACAAGTCTATCAAGATCACGAAGAAATATCAACGTGCCTCTCTCGCACTCAAGAGGGAAGAAGATTCGAATTTGGTTCAAAGTGTTTCGATTGTTGGCAGCGACTTGGTTTGGAATAACAGTGCTGGAGAGTTTGGAGATCATTTCAAAGAGGACGGTGAGAGTGTTTGTGAGTTGGGAGCTGGATGCATTAAGGATGTTTTTGACGAAAAATACTTTAAACTCGATTGTGAGTCCCTTCTCGCTATACACTCGGTGAACGAACACTGGATCGTCGAAAGTGGAAACACAGCTCTTCGCTCTCTCTACGTCAAAGACATTCACGAAGATCCCAAGATCGAACTCGAAAAGATCGTTTTCTCACCCAAACTCGCTCAGTACCTTTCAAACCTCTCAATCTTGACTCATCGTGGATCCTCGCTTCTCTGGAAATCCATTCTCAGCAAAAAGAACCTCCCTTCTCTCCGTCAGCTCACAATCTACGATGTAACGATTTACGAACCCGAGAACTCTCCTCCTCGTAGAGTCGATCACGTCGGTACGACAATGTTATCCTTCGATGAATCGTACGGTGGACAACCTCATCCGATGGGTAAACCGAAAGGAGCTCAAGAATACGTTGAAACTGAAGCGATCCTACGCTCAACCGATTTGATCAACCAACTCGAAATCCTCGTCGCTCCTTCGTATCCTTTCCTACGTCGATACCCTTCACTCAATTACCTCGAGATCGTAGCTGAAGATTCCCGCATCGACAAGCAGACGAAATACGCCGTCGTACATATCGGGAACAACACTTTTTCAGAAGCTTGCGATAACGTATTCATGAACCTCTCGCAATTGATTTGTTATCACGATGGACCGATCAACCTTGAATACTTTGGGGTTGGGGATTGGGCAGATGGGATGTGTGAGATGTATGATGAAGCGCTTGATGGTGCCAAGGAGAAAGGAGTAAAAGTTTACTTTGATTCGGACGAGGGGGAGGGTTTGATTCCGAAAACCTTTGTCGAGTATCTCGCTACGAAAGGGAAGGGAGAGAAGGAGAAGAAGGAGAAGAAGGGTGGAACGAAGAAGTAAAGTGGGAATAGCTTGAGGCAAACAGGGAGTAGCGCTTGAAACGAAGAAACAAAGCTTGACTTTGATGGCAACGCGACGAAGTTCAGGTCTTCGACAGCATGCTCGTTATTCATGCTCCCGTACCTGTGAGGGCGAATGAAGCATCATCTTTCGCATGTTGGTAGATTCGCAACGTCGCTTCTCGCGAAATTCGAAAATAGAGCAGCTGTACGATGCCTCCATTTTCAGTTTCAGCTTTCTTTTGATCTTCGAAGTCAGTGGAAGCTTTCACATCATTGCATGACTCGATCAAGCCTGTAGAGCAAGTTGCGAAAATTCGAAAAGCAGCGAATGCGAGAGAATGTTTCCCTCTCCCTTCATTCATCTCACTCACAGAACTCGATTACACAGCAAGACACAACTATCTCGCTAGCCCTCACACTATAGCGCTCGCCCTTCTGCGCTAACCCCCCTCTCTCCTCTTCCACCTCATCACATTTCCTCAAGAACAGACGATGGAAACCGAACCCGTTCCCCCTCCTCTCGCGAGTTTACCAGATTCAGCCATGACGATAGATTATGAAACAGATCCACTCAACGCTACCCTCGCAACCACAACAGGAGGAGGAGGAGATGAAGAAATGGGAGATGACTCGCACAGCGTTCAACCTCTTGTCACCTCAGCTGTGACCTCGGAACCAGTACTAGAGGAAGCAGAAATGGCAGATGATGAAGCTAGTGCATGGGAGAAGGATCCAATGGTTGAAGAAGGCAATTCGATTCAAGTCATCCCCGCCTCGACAGAGATCGACCTCACAGACTCGGAAACTCTACCTGAAGTGACTGGAGACCTTACAACTATCTCGACGACTTCGATGGAGGAGACTCCTTTACCTGCACCTAGCGAAATCCAAGAACCCGCTCTTTCCACCTCTCTCCCTTCTCCTCTTCCCACTTCTTCTGAACTTCCCCCTCCTTCCACCAGCACCGCCGTCGAGAAATCCTCGATTGCCACTACGACCAACGGTACCTCACATGAAGAGGCGGACACAGAAGATCGCATTCTCCCTTCCGAAGCACCCTTGAGCGAAGGAGAACAAGCAGACGCAGAACAGAGTGATTACCCCGAACCACTCAAGTCGACTTCGAACGACAGCAAGAACTCGAATGTAAACCTCACGGACGACCTCGCTCCCTCCCCTTTCCTTCGACCTCAAGTCGACAAAGCTTCTCTCATCGGAATCGAAGTTCCATTCCCCGAATCTCCCGACGGCGAATCTTCTTCTTCTTCTTCACAACAAGCACCCACCATCCTCTGCACTTATGACAACACGACTTACTCTCTCTTCCGTTCTCAACCAAAACTCGCTCCAGCACAAGACGCCTCGAGTTCGAGTGAAGGAGGAGTCGAACCTCAAGCACAAGACGAAGAGGAGGAAACTCCGACCCTCTTGACCGATTCACACGATCAACAATTCTATTTCGGAACGCTCGAACAACTCTTCTCGAAACTACACGATCAATTCCCGGAATTGCAAAGTCGAGAGGATGAATTAGTGTTGGATTTCGATGAGATCGGTGTAGCTCTCACAGAGGTACGCTTAATTTCTATAACTCTTTCCTCTTCACTTTTGAGTCGCTGGACTGACTCGAATTTGCACTCTTCGAAATATAGGACAACGTTTACTCGAGACAAGTTTCGTTACATGATTTCGATCGAATTCATCTCGGATGTGGACTACCTGGAAGATTACATGCGAGACTCTACCCCCAATCGAGGTTCTCGAGTGGGTTCAATGCGCTCGCTCAACACGTCGCAAACTCAATGAACGGTATATGTGAGTCCTCGAATTCTTTGCTTTTTCCTTCTGGAGAATCGATTACTGATCTAAACTTTCGCAATTCACAGCGGCTGGAACTGAAGCTGAAGGAGACGATAGCGAAGTAACCTATGAGCAGGGAGAAGATGAGGAAGATGAGGAAGATGGAACAGTGAATGGAGACGAAGATTATCCAGAAGAATCTTTCGTCACGGTCGGAGAACCCGAAGATCAAGAAATCGATGGACCCGATTCGCAACTACCTCGAGAAGAGAACGAAGGTGAGGAAGGGGAAGGGGAGGGAGAAGAGTTTGATTTGGAAAGTGCACTCGCTCAATTGGATGGAGATGATGTGGTTGCGTATGTAGAAGGGGCTGCTGAAGATTACATTCTATCGGAAGGGAAACAAGGAGAAGAAGAGGAACCAAAAGAGGGAGAACAAGAAGTGAATGACGACGACACGGTGAATGAGGTGCAGAATGAGGAAGAAGAAGTGAGTGTCGGTACCGCGCTTGAAGACGGTGAAGCTGTTGTCGGAGAACAGAAGGGAGGCGAAGAGGTGAACGAGGAGGGACCGAAGGAACAAGGTCAAAGTGAGGAGGTCGTTCCAGAGCAAATTCCCGAGACTGTCGAATCAGAACAGAACGGAATCGCCTCAACTCAAAACGATTCTACCGTGGGAGACGCACCAGTGGAGGATGTTGTCGATGCAGCTACGAACGCCGAGACCAACATTCAAGAATCGATTCTCGAATCGGAGGCTCGAGTCGAATCTGCTCAGATCGAAAACCCTACTTCGTTGGAGGCCGCAGCTCCGACAGGAAACGTTTCCCAGCACGAAGCTTCTGCTCCAGTAGAACCAACGACCGAGGGAATTGATCAGATTTCAGCTTCGGAGAATGTCGAAACTGGAAACGAAACTTCAAATGGTACGTTCCCCTCTCTTACATTCTACTGTTTCTTCGCCATCGAGCTTAATCCGTCGTCTTCTATAGCTATCGAAGAGACCGCTACTATCGACGAAGCGATTGATCCAAATGATGTCGTGATCGATTACGACGAAGCTTTCGATGGTTCTTCCTCTGTCGCTCCTCTCGCTTCGGATGCACCAGTGGAACCCGAGCGAAACGGAGCAGTACAAATCCCAGAAGAGGTTGTCACTGCCGCACCGCACAGCCCGAAGCGAAGACACGATTCGCTCGATGCTGGTCTAGACGAGGTGGCGGAGAATGAGAACGATGGCAGTGAGTTTCTCCGTCGATGAACATTTTCGCAGATCTGAGACTGATCTCGAGTCTTGTGCAGGCGATGCCAAGCGACCACGACTAGAAGATTTCACCGCGGCTTCCACCGCCTAATCTTGATCTCTCAGTTCTCCGTGCCTCATCTTTCGCAAACCTCCGCAAATCTCTCGCGCCGTCTTCATACCCTCCATCTCGATACCCTCATCTTCTCGAACATCGATATCTCCACTTCTCTCCAAGGATTCGTCTCTTCTTCTGGATCGTCTTCCCAACAAAAAGGTTCAATTCCCTACTCCCCTTCTTTCCTCTCTCTCTTCTCCCCTCGTTCAAGTCGTTCCGGGTCCGTTTCGTCGTCACAAGTCAACTAACGCCAACATATTTCTTCGGTTTCGGAAAGTAAAGGACTCCTTGGATCGAATCGCTCAAAAGCGACGATTCAAATAAGGTAATCCTAGTTCTCACTCTTCGCTACTGACCTTTTGCTTGTTACCTCAAGTCTCGCCCAAAGGTACCCTCGAGACTCTTCACCTCTTCTCCCCATCGAGGCGGCGAATCAACCATCCCTTTTTTTCAAGCTGTACATACCCCCTTCCTTCTCCTTCGCTCCCTCTCCTCCTCCTTCTCTTCGTATAGTGTTGTTCTTCTAGTGAAGGTGCAGAGGTAGATGTGTTGTAGAAAGAAGTTGTGGATGTCGCAAAGGAACACTCGGAATCGAACGAAATAAGCCAATCTCTGTTCCAATATCTTTACGTCTGACAGAGCAAAGTTGCGATGCGTTCAGCAGCGTTGTCTGTGGTTCAGCCTCGATTTGTGCGACGGGTTCGCCTTTGAGCGGAAAAAGGGGAACTCTTCGCGTTTCAGAAGGTTTCATCTTTCGAAAACAGTCACTTACTCTCCCCTCGCTTCCTCTCTACACTCCACTCTTCTGCTCAAATACCTCATCTCGCTTCACGCTCATCCGCCAACTCCGAGAGGAAGGATCGCTCAGATGGGTTCGGCTTCAAATCTTCTCCCTCTTCGGCTTCGTTCGACACTCGACCAGCGCAACGCTTGTTGACCTCACGGCACTATGACCAGTCAGCTAGAATGACCTGTGCCTCCTCTGATCCCTCCTCTCACCCGCCCACCTTCTTCTCCCTCTTTCCAATGCGTCACTCAACTCTCGATCTCAAATCGCAGTCCACTCCTCCCACACCTCTTGCCAGTCCATCATAGCCACCTGTCGGCATTCTTCATCACCTCAGCCCACCTAACCCACTGCCACTCTCCATCTCGATCACTTTCTCTCCCCGCTCTTTTCCTCCCTTTCCTCGGCTGGAATTCTTCGAGGACTTACGATTCGACTATGGTCAAGCTTGTGGTGGTATCAAGGCTGAGGGAAGAGCTAGCTGCGACCGGGGCGAATGAATCTGGCAATAGCTGGAGCTAGTTTGGAGAACAAAGGGAAATAAAACCTTCGAAGGGGTCGACAGGCTCTTCTTTGCCTCCCTCACAGAACTTGCCCTCATGTTGTTCTTCTACAAGCCACAAATCCGGAAACTCGACTTCAAACCGTCTACGCTATCTCAAGAAGAACGCGATGAGCTGGATTACTTCGGAACGGTTGCGCTCCCTCGAAACTTTCAAGCACAATTCTCACCTCAAGCGTTGGACGTGCTCTGTAAGGCCCGCAGTCTGGATGATAGATGGGAGACAAGGTTAGCGGTAGTTGGATGGGGTGTCGGCCTAGTGGTCGCGACCACACTTCGCCTTGGACAGATCGCAAACTGCCGTCTCCTCCCTCCGCCTCCTTGGTTTGGTTTAGAGGCTGGAGCCTTCGCCAGAACCGCTATGAACTTCAAATCGAAGGTCCGTGAAGAGCTCGGCACCAGGTGGAGGAACCCTCAATTTTGGACGAAACAGAGTATGGGAATAGAGACTCTCAAATTTGGGGCTCTCGGACTGGCTGTAGGCTACCCGACATCCTTGATTGCGTACGTCCCACTTCCACCGCCACGAAGATCTCAGAAACCAAACCTCAGGACTCAGGCAAAGCTCATGTTTGTTATTCCGTACAGGGGGGTCCTAGGTGAAGTGCTAGGCCACCAAGCATTCTTTTCCGAGCTAGACTCTTCTTTCGCGCACGAATCAATCCTCAATGCACGGCACTACGCACAGGTTGTTACCATGAGGCATTTCCTCGAGGTAAAAGGCCGGAACGTCAGCTTGGAGGCGATGAGGGCGCTATGGGCGACATCGATCATTGCACTCGGAGATGGAGGACTATACGTGCCAATTGAAGGCGAAGAAGAGGAAACGAGTAAGTCACCAGTGACAGTTCAGCTGCCGCATATTGCACTTGACTAACAACTTTCGAGTTTAACGTTTCACAGATCCACAGAGCGAGGAGAAAGCCCTCGCCGCTAGGCAGTATACGCAAGAAGAACAACAACAAGTGCAAGACTTGGCTATACGGTGGTGGATGGTGACGGCTGGGCGCAGCGATATTCGCTCACTCGTTCACAACATGAAACTCGAAGGGAGGGGAGAATCAACGAGATGGATTGAGCTCGAGGCTTAGTGTTGAACGACACGAGGTTGACGCCGCAAGAACCCTGAAACCGACGGCGTGAGTCGAGTCTCCATCGTACTTTCCTCGTTCTTGTGCTGAGCCGCGCTGCATTCCCAATTCCCTAGTCAGCAGGCGGCTATTTGCATTATCTGCCACTGTCAGCGCTTCTCGGATTGCTGTATTGGATCCCTTGACCAAGCTGCAATGGATGATTTGGTCGTTTCCACGCGTAGTTTCGTCTGTCTGTCGAACATCGCGAGACCCGCAGAAACGTTTGCACCTCGCTCGGAGTTCTATCGACTGCAAGCATCAAACAGCGTGCTTTGAGCCCTAGGAATGAGTGCAGCCAAATTCAAGCTTCTCTTTGCGAAAGTTTTGCTTTCCCTCCTTCTTTCCTTCGCATTACTTCATCTCCTCGCTTCTCAACTCAATTATACCGATAATTAGATGGCCTCAGCAGCTACTGTAGCAAGACTGTATCGAGCGCTCGCTCAAGTTGCAACAACTCCGGCTCGACTAATTGCCTCTCCTCCGGTCGCGCAAGGCGGTGGACCAGCTAGACGAGCTAGCGTAGCAATCAGTGAGTCTTCTAACATTCTCTGAATCGCCCATCACGCTCTTGAACGTTCGAGGGAACCGAAAAGATCGAGGTGGAGATTGAGATCTATCTTCTCTCCTCGACTCGCCGAGAGCCTGAGCTAGCGTGTAGAGGATTACTACTGACCAGTTGATATACTCTACAGTCATCCGACTTCGACCTGAGCATTCCCCGTCAACTTCATCTGCCGCTTCGTCTCCGAACTCTTCTCCCCTTTCTCCCTCGACCTCCCTTCCCGCTAGATCCCCACCTACAATAGCTCCACCATCTCCTCGACCTTTACCGACCGAGCAGAACCCAACCGGAGCTGTGAATGGAGGAGGACAGGAAACTCAGGGAGTGTTGAATCAGTTGGAAGCGTTCTTCGCGCAACCTTGGGTCAATCAACCAGAAACAAACATCGAGGTATTGTATATCAAGAGAGCGAGTAGAGCTAGCGAGTGAGTGGACCTCTCCCCGGGATCTCGATTCTTTCGCAAAGCGAACCGTTGCGAGCCTGACAAGCTCTATTTTGAGTGTACAGTAAGTGGAGTGGACATGTCGCTTTCCCAGGTGGTCGATCAGAGCCAGATGATGAGTCTGCAGAGTTCACGGCAATGCGAGAAACTTGGGAGGGTACGCTCGAACGATTCTTACCGCATCCTTTTCGTCGATAGCTAGGAGCTGATGCGTTCGTCTGCGTTGCGCGTAGAGGTTGGGCTTGATCTCGCCGAGCGAGATTGGATATCGATTGGACAACTAGACGACAGGGAGATTACTTCTTCGTTGGGAAAACGTCTCTTGATGATCTTGTCTCCTTTCGGTTCGTCCATCTCTACTCCTACCTATTCTCTACATTGAACTGATAGGAGTGTAGAATGGTTGAACAGTCTTCCTTCACACTTCGCCTCACGCCCCAATGCCAGAATTACAAGAAACCGAAGTCGCCTCGGCACACTGGATCCCTCTCGAACTTCTTCACTCCCCTACAGCTCGTTACGGTACAGTCGATATCGATATCGCTAGTCGACTAGCGCCGAAGAACCGAGTTGCGAGAACTGCTCTCAAGATGCTGGTTGGTCAAATGTCGTTCAAGTACGTCTTTTTCCAAGCTCCACGGGTTCCAATCCCTATCTCATGGGGTTTTCATGTATCCGACTTACAGATGTATTCTCCTGCCGAACGACCCTGTCTCGCTTCAACCGGATGTGCCTCTAGGAGACAAACTTCCAGATCTACGACTTTGGGGATTGACACTCGGTCCGTCATAGCTGGTCCATGCCCTCTTTCGAGTCCTCACTTACCGACTCTTGCTTCTCGACGAACCGTAGGGATGACTCTCGACTTGTTATCCCACATGACTCTCTCTCGCTCCGCTTCCGATCTCTCAACTTACCCTTACGCCGTTTCTGCGCTCGATCGACCTGTCGATGGTTCGATCAAGGAAGATAAGAGTGAAGGATTTAGTCCATTCGCGAGTCCTAGTGAAGCTAGCATCTTTCCTCGATTTGTAAGTCCCCCCTTTCAAAAAGGATTATTGACGAGCAGACTCTCTGCTCCTCGATCCCTCGCCGCACCATGACTTCGAACTGACTACCTCGCACTCGTTCTGTGGCACAGTCCTACCCGGATATCAACCTCTTGATCTATCTTTTCGGCTGGCGATATCGTCGACTTCTCCGATCTCATCCTTCTTCTCGACCTCCCACAACCCCTCGCACTCCCTCTACGATCCCAACTTATCGAGTGAATTGGGCAGGGATGTCGTTGAATGCTTACTACGCAGCGGTGAGAAGGGCGTTGGTCGTTGCAGTATTGATGAGAGCTGTTGCTGCTCTAGGGACGGCGGCGGGTGTCGGATGGTACGCGAGGGAATGGTGGAGAGCAAAGAACGTTCGACGGCTCGGGCAAGGGATAGTGAAAGCTTGAGTTAGGTTGTATTGGCATCATTTGAGCGAATCAAAGTTCTCTTCGTCTTACTTAATCTTCCTTCTTGCGGGAGCTGATCGTTCGATCTTCAGACCTCACTCTCTTGACGTCGCCTTCACCTTCCACGTCTACTTTACAGCTTCGAAGGTGTTTCGCGTGGTCGTTTTCCCTTGGACCCCTTTCTCCCGCTCGCTCCCTCGCAAGTTCGGAAGTTTCGGTACCTTCTCTCGGCGAACTAAGCGAGGATCGGATCGCTGCTTTCCGGCTTCGTGCAGCAAGGCTGAAGCTATTCTTGACCGACGTCCGTCTTCTTTCCTCTCCTTTTCCATCGTTTACCCTTGACCTCGATTCGACCTCGTCAAAGACAATGCATCTCGAGCGGGAATTCATCAAATACTGTCAGGAGGCTCAAGCCTTCATCAGAGGGTCGGATCAGGTGCAGGATGACTGGAGAGCGGGCTACGGGCTTCTCGTCGAGTTCTTCGGATTCTTCCCGGTCCCTGAACAATACGCTCACCGAATTGGCACTGAACTGGAGGAGCACTTGAGTTCAACCCAAGCACGTCGTCAATCTTCGAAACAAAGATTCGTGAGTTTTCGCTTTTTGACCGTCGTTCCCGACCAGCTCGACAACAAGTGCTGAGTTCGCTTCCCGTTATACCAGTGGGATTCTTTGAGTCTGTGTTCAACGCTGGAGGAGGATTACGTAAATCGTCATCTGCGCTCGCCCGACGACGTTGACAAACTCCTCGACTATCTCGCTCAGACGAATCGACGAAACTCCTCAACTCCATGAACGATCGAGGAAGCTCGGACTCAGCTCGAGAAGAATCGAAACTTATGGCTCGCAGGGCGGACTGCTGGAGCGCGCAATCAAAGCAGCGTTTCAGCCGATCACGCGAGGTTCAGTTGGGTTAAACTGGTGTGT
>JGI24890J29729_1001146_pt1 | contig 12818 bp, 17 predicted proteins | sample FreactcultureFD7_FD_29729 | JGI IMG/M metagenome (IMG submission 29729)
GATACAACCACAACATTTAATCTGCCAAACTATACAAACCGTATGCCAATCGGTACTGGCTCTACTGCTGCTTTAGCTGCTACTGGCGGTTCTAAAGATGCAGTTGTTGTAAGCCATACTCACTCTATTACAGACCCAGGACATCAACATAATACATCCGTTACTGGACACTTATTGTTTGATGTAAATGGCGGTGAAACAGTTAATTATGGTGGCCCTGGTACTTATCCAGGCACTACATTTAGTATGAGTAATGCAACAACTGGCATTTCTGTAAATACGGCTGGCGTAAGCGGTACAAGCGCTAACCTTCCTCCATACCTCGGTATTAACTTTATTATTAAGATGTAAATGATGCTCCCGCCAAAGATTCGTCTTATTGGTAGGGATATCCCAATTGTTTGGGTTTCTGAAGAAGAAATGCCAAAAGCTTGGGGTGAATATGATTATGAGAAACAAGTTGTTCGGGTCCGCACTGAACAGCAACTTGCCTTTGAAGCGGACACAGTGTTGCACGAACTCATTCACGCCATAGATGATGCCATGCAACTCGGTATGACAGAAAGGCAAGTCCATTGCTCCGCAACGGGAATTATCGCTCTGTTAAAAGATAACCCTAATTTCTATGAGTACCTTGGCCATGCGACCAGAACAAAGTGAAGCCGTGAGCGATGCCCTCCTCCGTAAAGACGTAGAACTTCTTTCAGAAGAAGTTAAAGCCCTTCGGGAAGATGTCGCGTCATTAGTAGCCGCTTGGAATACCGCCACTTATATTGTTGTTTTTGTTAAATGGATTGCCGGTGCTGGCGTAGCAATTGGGGTGATATATACCTTTTTCAAGCACATCTTGGAGAAGTAAGTGATTAAAAAACGGGTGATGCATTCTAAAACCATTTGGTTTTCAATTGCTTTAGTAGTTCTTGGAGCAATTATGGATAACTTCGCTTCTCTTCAAACCATCGTACCCGAGCATTTATACGGCTTAAGCTATGTCTTAATCGGCGTGACAGTAGCTCTATTGCGCTTTAAAACTTCCCAGCCAATATGAACTTACTTTATATCAAACTTGCGGCTGGAAGCCTACTTTTACTTGGCGTTTTCTATGCTGGTTGGCATACACGTGATGTGGATTACATGGCGTTTAGAAGAGAAGTGGAAACCGTTGCTAAAGTCCAAGAAGCCAAAATTGAATCAATTACTAAACAACAGGATCTAGTAACTAAAGGAATTAAAGATGAACATGAAGCTAAGCTTGCTGCTCTTCGTAACTATTACAAGTCTACAAGCGTGTGGAACAACGCCAGTGGCAGTAAAGTGCCAGGAATTTCCGCAGCCCCCAGCGTCTCTGATGTTGTCACCGCCTACAATGAACTTGCTGGACAATGCGCTCAAACCACGCTAATGCTAATTGATTTACAAAAGTGGCTTAATGCCCAGATAGGCATCAAATGATGCGCAATTTTGCAGAAAGCTTAAAACACACTCTTGTAGAAGAAGGTGGATTTTCGGATCACCCTGCCGATCCAGGCGGCGCCACAATGAAGGGAATTACGCTTGCGACTTATCGCGATTACAAACGTAATCCTCATTTAACTCCTGATGATCTTAAAGCGATCCCGCAAGATGAAGTGGAAGATATTTACCGAAAACGCTACTGGGCCGCTTGTCAGTGTGATGTTCTCCCATCGGGGGTTGACGCGTGTGTCTTCGATACTGCGGTCAATAGCGGTCCAGGTAGAGCAGCTAAAATCTTGCAAGAATGCGTCGGAGCAACACCCGACGGAAGCATTGGGGCTGGCACTTTAGCCGCTTTAAATAAAGCCGACCCTAAGCTCGTTATCCTTGATTACATCAATAAACGCCAATCCTATCTGGAAAGCCTTAAGACATTCCCTATCTTCGGAAAAGGATGGACTGCAAGAGTTTCCCGCTTAAAGGATTTAGCCCTTAAAATAGCGTAATTATGGCACTTTATCCAGTCAAACTTCCTCCAGGCGTGTATCGTAATGGTACCGAATATCAATCCCAAGGCCGTTGGTACGATGCCAATTTAGTTCGTTGGTATGAAGGGACTATGCGTCCTATTGGCGGGNGGCAAGCGGAAAATACTACTGCATTTACCGGTGTATGCCGTGGCCTGTACGCTTGGAAAGATAACAATTATTTCAAATACGGCTTAGTAGGTACTAATGAAAAACTCTATGTAGTAACGGGTGGTTCGTTTACAGATATCACCCCTACAAGTTTTTCGACAGGGCGAGTAAACTCCGTTTACGGATTAGGCTACGGCGTAGGCCCCTATAGCGCGTCGACCTACGGTACTGCTCGTGCCGCTTCTACTTTAATTTTGGATGCAGCAACTTGGTCCATGGACAACTTTGGTCAACTGCCAGTAATGTGCGCTCCGCACGATGGTCGATTATTGTCTTGGGATCTTAACGGTTCTAATAAAGCCGTTGCAGTAACTAACGCACCGACCAGTAATCGTGGAGTAGTTGTTACGCCTGAGCGTTTCTTGGTGGCTTTAGGCGCTGGAGGTAACCCTCGCAACGTCGCTTGGGCAGATCAGGAATCGATGACAACCTGGACGGCGGCTGCAACTAATCAAGCTGGTGATTTTGAGCTACAAACTGCGGGCAGTATTATGTGTGGTCGTCGAGTCCGTGGTACTACGCTAATTTGGACAGATTCTGACCTCCATAGTATGACCTACATCGGTACCCCGTATGTATATAGCTTTGATCGTATTGGATCATTCTGCGGGGCTGCTGGACCCAATGCAATTGCCGCAATGGACTCAACAGCATATTGGATGGGAACTAACGGTTTCTTTATGTATGACGGTCTTGTAAAACCATTGCCATGCGATGTTCAAGATTACATTTTTTCAGATCTTAATAAATTTCAAGCTGCAAAAATTTATGCCGGAGTAAATACTACTTTTGGCGAAGTATGGTGGTTTTATCCTTCTGGGTCTAGCATTGAAAACGATCGATATGTTATTTATAACTATCGCGAAGGCCATTGGAATATTGGTACACTGGCTCGTACAGCCTGGACTGGCTCTGGGGNTTTTGCTAACCCATTGGCTACGTCGCCAGACGGGTATTTATATGACCATGAATTTGGGTGGTTAAATGACGGCGCCGCCATTTTGAGCCAACGATATGCATTAGCTGGTCCGCAAGAGATTGGAAATGGCGATAATATTATTCAAGCTCAAATGCTGATTCCTGACGAAAAAACTCAAGGACAGACTAAGATTACGTTTAAATCGCGCTTTACCCCAAATAGCCCAGAATCTACTTATGGCCCGTACGACCTCGTACCGTACACTTCAATTCGCTTTACCGGCCGCCAAGTATCTATGGATGTTGTAGGTAATGCTGATGCTGACTGGCGTGTGGGTACTGTTAGGTTCGAAGGGGTTGCTGGAGGAAAACGATGAAATTACCTAACCCTCCGCTTCTATACGATGCTTCTTTTGAAGCACAAAGAAATAGCTTTATCGAGCAAATGAACGAACAAACCTTTAACCGCCAGGCTGATTTAGAGATAGTATTGCCTCAGCGCTTCATTATGCGTTCTCCGAACGGAAGTAGATGGGTAATATCGGTTAGTAATGCAGGAGCTTTGGTAGTTACCGCGCTATGAATGTAAAAATTGCAAAATACTTAAATCAGGATGGTTCGCAGCCAGAATGGCTATCAGAGACTATTAGATGTCGTAAATGGATAGAAGATGCATTAGAATATAGCCTAGGAACGCATGATTTCTACGATATAGTAGACGGCATAGCGACCAATGCGTTACAGTTATGGGCTAGTGATAAAGCAGTGATTGTTACAGAAATGATGGTTTACCCGCGCAAAAAGCTGCTTCATGCACCTGTAGTTGCCGGAAACCTTGAAGGTGTAGAAGAGATGACTCCTACAGTGATTGAATTTGCTAAATTCATGGGGTGTCAAGGAATTACAACGGCAGGACGTAGAGGATGGGAACGAACCTTTCTACGCGAATACAATTTTAAACCGGCATACAATTGTATGTTGATGGAGATTTAATATGGCACAAATACTTGGTAGCAACTCGTCTAGCTCAGGAACAAGCGGTTCCCAAAATACTTCTAATTCGGCTCTTGATCCAGAAATCAAAGCGCTGTTTATGGAAAACGTCAACCGCGCTAAAGGCGTGGCTGGCGGCTTAGGCGTACAGCAGTTTGCCCCTCGTACTGGCGATTACAATGTTGGCCAAGGAATGATTCGTAGCACTGCTGCTCCTGGCAGTATTGGCATGAGCGCTATTAATCAAGGCGTGAATTTAACTGGTCAAAATGCCAACGCTACTTCTGTAGACAATATTAATCGTTACCTTAATCCCTACACCGATTACGTGGCGGGTAATACTTTAAATGAATTAAATCGCGCCAATGAAATGGCTTTGAATAGCGTTGCAGGAAGCGCAACTAAAGCAAATGCTTTTGGTGGTTCACGCCAAGGTATTGCCGAAGCCGAAACTAATCGTAATTTCTTCAACACAGCCGGGAACACTTTAGGCAATTTATACAACACTGCCTACACAAACGCAGTAGGTCAATCTTCAAACGATTTGAATCGTCAATTGCAAGGCGCAAATCAGCTAGTAAATGCTGGCGGTGCGGCTCAAACTGCGGGTTATCAAGCAGGTCAAAATACATTAAATCTTGGCTTAATGGATCAAGACTATCAACAGAAGATTTTGGATGCGACACGCAACCTACCACTCGAACAGCAAGCAATTATCAATCAAGCTTTGGGTATCAATCCTGCTGGCGGCTCTGGCAATGTGGCTACAGCTCAAGGTACTTCACAAAGTCAACAATCAAGCAAGTCTGGCTCAGGTTTGTTTGGTATTGGCAGCTTTTTCTAAAAGGATTAGATCATGGCAGAACCAGTTACAAGTTGGTTTGTTCCTCAAAACATTCTTGACTTAGTAAGTCCTCAAGAAGCAGAAGCCGCAGCTAGTCAAGCTCGCAATACTTTTATTGCAGGTCTATTGACAGGCGATATTGGCGCGGCTTACAACAACGCTCAGAATCAAGGCTATAACACTTTGAGTCATGGCGCTGCCTTGCAAGAAGCTAAGCGTAAACAAACTGAATTGAGCAATCTAAATAAATTAAAACTTGACGCATATGACTACCCAAATCCGGTCATGCCTGTTTCTTCAAACGGTACTGAATTAGCTGGCCCAGGTGTCCCTCAAGCTCCTAAATTTAATCCGCAAAAGATGTTGCAAAACCCAATGGCTCCGTTTGTCGATCAAACTTCTTTAAAGAATTTGATGGAAAATTTTGGACCGCAGATTGAGTTTGTAAATGGTATGGCGGTTAATAAGCGTACTGTTGCTCCTGGCACAATGATTCCTAAAGTTGCTGAAAATCAAATGTTGATTCCAGATGCTTCAGTTCCTGGCGGGTATCGTACTGCTGTTATGCCTGGTGCTACGAGCGCAGTTGCTGCACTTGAGGGTGCTGGCGCTAATGCTCGCGAAGGCGCTAAAGCTCGTTGGGATATTCCAGCAGGTGGCGTATTAGATCCGAAAACTGGCAACATGGTCGCCATGACTCGTGCAGATATTATCAGAGCGCAAGCTGAAGGTCGTAATCCCGTTCTTGTTCAGTCTGAAGCTGGTAAAGAAGAAGGTAAAGCTTCTGGTAAATTTAACATTGAACAAGTACTTACCCCAGCTAAACTTGCCAACGATGCAGCTAGAAGCAGCAACATCAACATTTCTACATTACGTAATACTGTTGAAAAAGCGCCTCTTAATCAATTTACAAATATACCGTTTGTTCAAGAAGTTGCTGGCTATGCTAAAGCCGCAGGAATGCTTACTCCAGACGCCGCAACTAACGTAACTAACTTAGCAGCATTGAACAGCCAATTAAGTGGTGTTGTATTGCAAGAACAGATTGCTCAAAAGGGTACTCAAACTAGAGATGACGCGATCCGTATGGAAAGCGTATTTAACGGTAAAGGCGACAAAGATGCAACTATGTTTGCTCTTAACGCTAAAGAAGCTCAGAACAATCGTAATCAACAATACTACTCATTCTTGAATGCTTACAAATCTAAGCATGGCACGTTGGAAGGTGCTGACTACCAATACAATGACTCACCTCTTGGTAAAGCATCTATCTTCCGCGAATCAAACATGAAACAATACGCTAAACAGATCGTGGACAAAGATGGCAAAGTCTATCGTGTATTTGGCGATGGTGGTCCTCCCGAATTAGTAAAATAAGGCGATAAACATGGCTTTACCTACCGAAGAAGAACTCTTGGCTCGTGGACAATTAGTCACCGAGCCAGTCAAAGCCCTAAGTCCTGTAGCTCAAACTGCTTCTGGCGAAATGCCATCTGAAGCTGACCTTCTTAGTCGCGGTACTTTGAAAAGTGTCGGCCCTGCTTCTGCGGCTCAACAAAAAGCTTTTGATGAAAAGCCACAAGGTACTAGCGAGTTCTTTGACCAATTAATTCGTCAAGGTACACGCCAAGTAGGATTGACGGCTCGTCACGCTATTGAAGGCGCTCCACAATTATTAGACGTAGTAGGCGCTCCATTAGCCTATACGATGAATAAGATTGTTCCACAATCAATTCGAGATATACCAGGTGTTGGCAGTGCAGAAGCTCCTAGTAAAAACTTTGGTCGTTTTGCTGATCTCTTAGGTTTACCAAAACCTGAGACTACAGGTGAGCGCGTGATTGGCGAAGCGACAAAACAGGGCTTTAGTACTATGGCTCCTATTGGCGCGATCAATCAAGTTGTAAATAAAGTAGGCCCTGTAGCGGGTAACATATTAACTGATTTAGCTGCAAATCCAGCAGTTCAAACTGTTGCTTCTGCGGTAGGTGGTGGCGCAGGTCAAACCGCTTCCGAAATGGGATTAAGTCCTGGCTACTCTGCATTAGCTAATTTATTGACTACTGCTGGCATTAGTATTGCCGGTGGTCGTGTAGCTAATGCAATTGATAAGAACTACTCTCCTGCTGGTCAAAAAGCAATGGAGCTAAATGCTAAAGCCGCTAAAGAAGGTGTAGAACTTACTGCTGGTGATTTAGGTAATAAACCTGCTGGTTTTGTCGAGAAATTAATTCAAGGTATTCCTGGTTCTGGTCGCGATGCATTTATGCAACGCCAAGCCGAACAAACTAAGACTATGCTTGACCGCTTAGCTTCTAAGATTGAATCCAATACAACTCCCGGTGAAGACATGATTAGTGCTTTACGTACTAATTTTAAAGTCAATAAAGAATCTGCGGATGCTTTGTTTACTGGTGTAAAAACTGAATTGGCTAAAGTGCCTGGTTCGGAAATCATTCCTGCGGCGGGGNTCTCTGCGCAAGCTAAAGCATTCCTCAAAGAATATCCTGATTACTTAAAATCATCAGAAGTTCCAGAGTCTGTCAAAGCAGCCCTTAAAGCCGCCGCCAACGATACTTTGACTTCGTTACCTTATCAAACTGCACGCGACGTTCGTACGTTGATTGGTGCGGAGGCTAAGAGTGCAGCTAAGCAAGGCAAATCGTTCTCAGGTTCTTTAGATCAGATCTACAAAGGTTTGAGCGATGACTTCCGTGGCTGGGCTGAGAAGCTTAGCGATGTAAATCCAGCAGCCGCAGAACAGTTTGGTAAAGCTGATTCTTTCTACAAAGCCAACGTATTGCCTTATAAGCAAAAAGAAGGTGTTCTCAGTAAAATTCGCGACGTTGTATCGCCAAAAGCTACCGAAGACGAACTGAAGCTTGCTTCTGACAATATCATGCGTTCTTTATTCCAACCAAATAAAGAGAAGACAGCCGAAGTAGCAATGCGTTTAGGCGGCCCCGCAGGTGAAGTTGCTGCTCAACGTGAAATTGTTGGCCGTGGTTTAGACGCTGGTATTGATGCCCGTCTAAATTCTGGTGTTAGCCCTGCTCGATTTGTAAATACATTGAACTTAGAAGATCCAATGGTTGCGTCTGTAATGGGACGCAATACTGATTTTGCTAATCAAGTAGGCGACGTAAGCAACATTGCCCAAGCCGCTAAGCGAAGTGTAGGTGCGTACAACTTGCCAGAAACTGGCGTGCAAAATAAGACTTTAGGTATCTTAGCTGGGTTGTCTAACAAAGAGACTTTCCTGCCAACATTAGCTGGCTTAGGCTGGTCACGTGTAGCTAACGAAGCTTTGAAGTCTGATCCAGTAAAAGGATTACTGTTTGCTAATCCAGGCAATCCGTATGCTAGAGCGTTTCCGTCACTCAATGCTATTGTCAGTGAGCCACAGCAAGGTAATGTGGGTGTATACGATCCGATAACAGGTAAGCAAATCAACAGGAAATAAAAAAGCGCCGAAAGNCGCTTTTCTTATGTTGCCATCTCTTCTTGTTCCATTCGATCTAAAACATAAGATTTAACTAAATTCGCATTGGCTCGTACTTCAAGTACAGTCTTCCATGCTTCCATAATTTTTTCTTTGGTAAGAACTTGGTTTGTAATTAAAAGATTAATATCTTTTACATTTTTTGCAAGTTCAACTAGGGCTTGACTTTGGTCAATATTCATACAATCGCCTCTTTTAGTGGTTAATAAATTTACTGCGGAGACGAAGTATAGAGCTTTTTGTTTGCACTAGGTTTAGGGGTTTTCCCTTATAATGCGGCAGCAACAATAGCTTTCATAGGATGTTGTTTAATAGCTTCCCAGCCATTCATGGCGATTGTTTGCCACCACTTAGGGTCACTAGCAATCTTGTGGCCAGTAGCCACTAGATCTTCGTATGGGGCAATTGCAATCGCTTCTTTCACCCAAGGGTAGATGTGGGTATCAATTCCAACTTCTGACAGCACACAAGCGCGATTTGACATCAAATAGTAGACTCTTGCCATTTCATGAATTGGTTTCACTTTATCTTGAAACTGATGCATAGATAGCACAACTTTAGCATCGGCAATCCATTCGTCTCGCTCTTCTCCAATTGCGCCATTACTGACAAATTTAACTCTGTCCCCTAGTTCCCACCAACTAGCAATAGCCAATTTGCGACGCTTATTTTCCGAGCCATAGAATAAGAAATCGTATGTCTTATCTAGCTTATGCTCAATACGATTCATTTTTGGATGATAGCCAAACGGGACATATTTTACATTTTGTATACTATGAGCAACAAGCCAAGGGAAATTAGCTTCTGAGTACTCCCACACAGTAGCTCGCTGCATGAGCCTCTCAAGTGCTGGAGACATGAACATCGGCAACTGTTCCATTTGGTAAATGATTGTATTATCTGGTGCAGAATCACATTCTTCGGCGGTCATAAGGTGAGCGCCAAAAACAATATTACGGCATGAAGGCATGAAGGCATGAATGCTTTGAGTTACGTTGTAGCCTAAGTCTTCTAAGCTGTATTGCACCAATTCCATCAAATCGATGAAGCAGTCCGAATGCCTAGGTTTTCCGATTGGTCTTACGAGCAGGAGATTTATGTTGGTTTTCACTTAATTTCTTATGTACTTTTCGATGACAATTTGAACATAATATTATGCACGTTCGTTCGAGATATTCAATAATCCGATCAAAACCCCAACCTTTATCTCGCGCAATATTAGTCGGAGAGCCATCTTTTGTACGAGGATCTACATGATGAAACTCTAGGCAAACAGGTTCATTTTCGGGGCATAAAGTACAGCATTTAGTACTTTTATAAGCAGCAAGTTGCTCTCGAGTTTTCGATCGCCTCGCCTTGTGATAATCTTTCATCTTCCCATAATGCTCGGGATCTGCTTGATATTTATATTTGACAGCTTTAGCCATCGGGGTATGCTACACTATTTTGACCTATATGAGAATACTTGGAATCGACCCAGGCGCTTCGGGCGCTTTAGCTATAGTGGATCTTGCCAAGCCTGGCAGGGTGGAGGTATTTGATATGCCTTCTGTTCAAATCAAACGTGGTACTCGTATGGTCAATCAAGTTTCGGCTCCTATGTTGGCAGAGATTCTTCGCGATCAAAATATTCAATTAGCTGTATTGGAAAAGGTAGGCGCCATGCCAGGACAAGGCGTATCGTCGATGTTCGCTTTTGGTCGTGCAGCAGGTGTGGTAGAAGGCGTCTTAGCTGGTCTATCTATTCCTGTTACACTTGTTACCCCTCAAGAATGGCAAAAGCATATGCGCGTAATCGGTGGTAAAGATGGAGCTAGGTCACGAGCTTCACAGATCTTTAGCAAAGATGTCAATTATTTCTTACGTAAGAAGGATGATGGTCGTGCGGATGCTGCGTTAATAGCTTCCTACGGCTTTACGATGCTCGGATGAAGCTAATGCCCTACCAGATTGACGGCGCCGACTTCCTATCGAAGCGGCGTTTTGCTTTCCTAGCCGATGGCATGGGGTTAGGGAAATCTGCACAAGCCATCGAGGCGTGTAATGTAAGGGGTTACAAGAAGATAGTAGTGATATGCCCGGCTGTGGCCCGTGTCAATTGGGCGAGAGAGTTTGAAATGTGGCGCAAGCACGATATGTCGATTTTTATTGAATCGTTCGACACATTAGCTAGACGTGTCGATATTCAGAAGAAAATCGTACAGATGGAACCTGACGTTCTTATCATTGATGAAGCGCATTATCTCAAGACTCGTACGTCAAAACGTACGCAAGCTGCGTACGGTAAATATTGCTACGGCAAAGGAGTTGCGGCTGCTGCCAAGAATGTATGGTTGCTATCCGGTACGCCTTGCCCTAATGATGCCGGTGAACTATGGCCTCATCTCCGCGCCCTATGGCCTGAGCTAATTACTATTGGTGAGTCACCATTGAACTACATTAGTTTCTTGCAAAGATACTGCGTCTTACAAGATACGCCATTTGGGCCAAAGATTCTTGGTAATAAAAACAAAGACGAATTACGAAGCATTCTTAAGAAAATATTATTACGCCGTCGTGCAGAGGATGTATTGCTTGACCTGCCCCCTATTAGTTGGCATATGGTTCCCGTTGAGCCAATTGATGTTATGGCAGATATTGCTAAGCTTGAGCAAGATCCTGCTGTAATCGCGCTTATGGCGTCATTAACTGAAGAAACAGACTTAGAAAGCATGATGGTGGCAATGGCTTCCCTACGGCGTGCAACCGGCGTTGCCAAGGCTCAACTTGCCGGGCGTATGATTTCGGATGAATTAGAAAACGGTGCATACAATAAAATTGTGGTTTTTTACCAACACACTGAAGTAGGGAAAACCCTAATTGCAAGCTTAGAAAAATATGGAGTAGTATCTATCTCAGGAGCTACGACGACAACGATGAGACAAAAAGCAATTGATACATTTCAAGCGGACCCATCGGTTCGCGTTTTTGTTGGCCAATTACAGGCTTGCTCGACAGCAATTACTTTGCACGCAGCATCGCAAGTAATGTTTGTAGAACAATCTTGGACTCCAGCCGACAATNCACAAGCAGCCAAACGGTGTCATCGTATTGGTCAAAAATCTCCTGTATTTGTTAGAATGCTCGGCTTGGCAAAATCTATAGACGAAGCAATTACAAAAGTACTGGCGCGTAAAAGCCAGATGATTACAGAACTTATGGAGNAAGTATGATTCACTCACACCTTGGGGCTTCATCATCGTACCGATGGATGGCTTGTCCAGGCTCGGTAGCGTTATCGAAAGATGTGCCACGTAAGGATACTGTCTTTTCTAAAGAAGGCACTGCTGCACATAAGCTTGGAGAGATTGCATACGAAGCAGGTATGCATCCTTCAAATTGGCTTGGTGAGAAGATCGAAGATGTAGAAGTTACCAACAACATGGTTGATGCCGTTGCTATCTACGTAGACTATCTTCGCGACTTAGCAATCTTAGATAATGAATTACGACTTGAGCATAAGTTTGATTTATCAAAACTTAATCCACCTGCTCCAATGTTTGGAACTTCAGACTGTACTTGCTATAACCCGCTTGAGTTTAAATTAATTGTTGCCGACTATAAGCATGGTGCAGGAGTAGCTGTTGAAGTTGAAAACAACTCTCAGCTTATGTATTACGCTCTTGGCGCGATGCTTGAGATTGGTAAGAAAAAGAAAATTGAAGAGATTGAGATGGTAATTATTCAACCTCGCGCTCAACATAGAGATGGTCCAATTCGTAAATGGTCTTGCACACGTCAAGATATTTTGAAGTTTGCTGGGGATTTACTTGCAGCCGCCAAAGAGACGATGAAGCCAGAAGCAGATTTACACGCAGGTAAGCATTGCAGATTCTGTCCTGCTCAACCTCGTTGCCCCGCTTTGCATCACGAAACGAAAGAGATTGCAAAATTAGAATTTGCTGACTCTGCTCCGCTAGTGGATCCGCGACTCTTATCTGCCGAGCAAGTTAGCTACATTCTTGAACGTGCTGACTTGATTGAAGATTGGGTTCGTAGTATTCGAGTTCATGTGCAATCAGAACTTGAAGCCGGTAAGAATATTCCTGGTTGGAAGTTAGTACAGAAACGTGCGCTTCGTGCTTGGAACGATCCAAAAGAAGTCAAGATGTGGGCTACGGAACACGGCCTTGACGACGAAGAATTATATGATTACAAAATGAAATCGCCCGCAGCTTTAGAAAAGATTGTAGGCAAAAAGGATTTACCAAAGGAATTATATTCCGCGGTAAGTAGTGGGTACACTCTGGCNCCCGCCAGCGACCCACGAATTGCTATCACTAACGTGGCAGCAGATGAGTTCTCGGCTCTTCCGAGTATTGACGTTGAATAAGGAGTCTACGATGACTAAAGTTATTTCCCCACAAGC
>JGI24890J29729_1001147_pt1 | contig 12809 bp, 14 predicted proteins | sample FreactcultureFD7_FD_29729 | JGI IMG/M metagenome (IMG submission 29729)
TAAATGGCTTCTTTACTGCGCCTCTTCGCATAGGGGGGGGGCGCAGACAAGAGATCATTTTTTAAGGGGATTATTATGAGCGTTACCATCACTAAAGTCATTGAAACCATTAAGCTGAGCATTCCTGATGGCTTTACCGGCATTTCGCAGGGCAGCGATCATTTTGAAGTGCACGAGGACGGTTTCCTGTACGTTCCTGCCGATTTCATTGAAATAGCTTTCGCTATGGGTTGCTATGCTGCACCGGTGGAGATTCCCGAGCCCACGCCTGCGCCGACGGAAGCACCGGCTCCCACGCCGGAACCGACTGAGCCGCCAGCACCTACGACAGCCCCTGAGCCTACCCCGGATCCTACGGAAGCGCCAGCCGCTACCCCTGAACCTACGCCCGAGCCCACGCCGGAACCGACACCAGCCGCTACTTCCGCTCCCGAACCGACACCTGAGTCCACCGAAGCACCGGCTCCCGCCGAAGAACCCGCTGCCGAAGTCACGCACTAACATCATAAGGATGGCATCCCTTGGCACAGAACCTCACAACGCTTGCCAACGTCAAGGCATGGGTCGGCGCAACCCAGACCGGAGATGATGCGGTTCTGACAAGCCTTATTGGCAGCGCCAGCCGGTTGATTCTTTCATACCTGCAACGCCCCAGCCTATTTCAGGCCAGCTACACCGAGATTTTGGACGGCAAGGACACGGCGCAGATCATGCTGCGCAACTACCCGGTGCTTTCCATATCCTCGCTGGTTATTGATGCAATTGCCTACAGCGCCATAGCCACGCCGCTGACTCAGCCGGGTTATGGCTACGTGCTGGAACCTTGGAATGGCGCTCCGCCCGGAATGCCTCAATTGCTCACCCTGCGCGGGGCTTGCTTCAACAGGGGCAATGCTAACGTGCAGGTTCAATACAACGCAGGCTACGCCGTGCAGAACGAAGCGCAGACAATCCCCGCCACGCCTTACCAGATCACCGTTGCCGCCCCCTATGGCAACTGGGCGGTTGACCAGGGGGTAACTTACGCAGCCACCGGCGTAGCGCTTGCCCCTGTTGCATCAAATCCCGCTGCAGGCCAATATTCTGTCGCGGCAGGCGTTTATACCTTTGCTGCAGCAGATGCGGGCAAGGCCGTGCTTGTTTCTTACAGCTATGTGCCATTCGATATTGAGCAAGCCTGTATCGAGATCGTGACCGAGCGTTACCGCTACCGTGACCGCATCGGCCAGAAAAGCAAAAGCATCGGCGGGCAGGAAACCGTGACCTTCGATAACTCCGGTATGAGCCAGTTCGTCACCGGAATGCTCGCCCAATATAAAAGAATGATTCCCATATAAGGATTTAAGCCATGCTCGGTGTTACGCTCGTAGGCGATAAAGAGCTTGTGCAAAAGTTCGACAAAATGCCGCTTACTATCGACAAGGAAGTGACAAAGGAAATGTCCGGGTTTGTTGAGGATTTCCGCACTTACGTCATCACGCAGAANTTGTCTGGGCAGGTGCTGAACCATATCACCGGCAAGCTCTGGCGCTCGATTCAGTCGCTGCTGGAAAAAGCGGCAACCACCATCACCGGCAAGGTCTATGCCTCTGCGGATTGCCCTTATGCGGCGATTCATGAATATGGCGGCGTTATCCATATGCCTGCGCGCACGCAGACGGTTTACCGCAAGCTGAATCGCAGCGGTGAATTGATGAGGGGATTTGTAAAAAAGAAGTCCTCAAACTTCGCCACCGATCATGCGGTAAGCGGCCATGACATCCACATGCCTGAACGCTCCTACCTGCGCTCTTCGCAAGCCGATAAGAAGCAGGAATTCTCAGATAGGATGCAGCAGGCCTATAGCCGCGGAAGCAAGATCATATGAACCGCGAAGCGATATTTGCCGCGCTCTTTAACCTGCTTTCAGGCGTTGCTGGCGCAGTAGTGGTCACCCGCAGGCTTAAGGTGTGGACGGATTTTACGCCCACACAAAAGCCATGCATCTGCATTTCTGAGCGTGATCAGGATTATAAACGCGATAGCGAGGCAGCGCCTGCTGTCATCACGCTTGCCGCAGACCTGTTCATCTATATCCGCACGCAGGATTCCAATGCCGTACCGGCAATCGTAATGAATGGCCTGCTCGATGCAATCGATACCGCGCTGCGCCCGGATAACATGGTCACAGGCCTGCTGACACTCGGCGGCCTCGTCTCTCACTGCTGGATTGATGGCAGGACGATGGTCGAAACCGGCGACATGGACGGCGACGGTATAGCCGTTGTGCCCGTAAAAATGCTTCTTCCCGCTTAACAATAAAGGATTAACGCCATGCTCAAAACGTTGAAGGAAATCGAAACTGCTTGTGAGGACTGCTTTCAGCGCCATTTCGGCAGCCTGAACGAGGGCGAGCTCAAATCGGCGATCAAGAAATTCTATGAAGAAATGAAAAGTCTCGCGGGCATCCAGCCGGTAGCTGCCGAGCCTGTACCAGCAGCTCCGCCCGCGCCCGAGCAAGCAACGCTTCCAGCAAAATAACTGAATTCACCGTTAAATCTTAAGGAGTAAAATATGACCGCATATCAATTCGGCAGTGGGACGCTCATTGCCAAACGTACCGACCTCGTCAACACCGCGCCGATGTTCTTTGGCGTGCTCGAAAGCATCAGCATCGACTTCGACCAGAAGCTCGAAGCGCTGCTCGGCCAGCAAAAAGTGGCGGTTGACCTCGGTGACGGTGAACTCAAAATTACGGGCAAGGCAAAATACGCCCGTATACAGATGACCATGTTCAACAACCTGATGTTCGGCCAGAACGCTGCAACCACCACTGGCCTTGAAATGAACGCCACCGGTGAAGGCGCAACTATTCCGACGACTCCGTATCAGGTCACTGTTTCGCAAAACGCCAAGGTTCCGCTGGAAGATTTTGGTGTATTCTATCAGGCTACCGGAATTCAGCTTACGCCTGTCGCCTCTGGCCCAGCCACCGGACAGTATGCCTTCAACCCGTCAACCGGCGTTTATACCTTTGCCGCTGCCGACGCTGGCCTCGCGGTATGGATTTACTATAGCTACACACCGACGAGCGGCGTGCAGGACATCGTCTATGCAAACCCACTCATGGGTACTTCGCCGGTATTCGAGGTATTCTTCAAAAATACCTACGCGCGCTTTGGCGTTAATAAGGTGTTCAACCTCAAGCTCAATGCTTGCAAATCGACCAAGTTCACGCTCGGCTTTGCGAATCAGAAGTTCATGATTCCCGAGTTTGACTTCCAGGCGATGGCAGACAATTCGGGCAACGTATTCACNTTAACAACGAGCGAATAATATGAACAATCATCACAATGATGGCTCACAGTTCATCACGCTTGGGGGCAGAGAGTTCAGGATTCCGCCTCTTGCTGCCAAGCAGAACCGCATCATCGACCCGATAATCCTCAGTTTGCTGCCGCTCTTACAGGAGCTCGCAACGAAACGTGAATCTGCTTTGTCCGAATTCGCAAAAGAGGAAAACTACGACCGGCTGATTACTATTTGCCATGTGGCAATATCCAAGGCTCACCCCGATATCACCCGTGAGGCATTCCTTGATATGCCGGTTTCATTTCCTGACATGGTTGCTGCGATTACGGTCATTGCCATGCAGACCGGTGTGTTCAAAAAGGCAGATTTGAGCGAGAAAGAGAAGCTCGCGGGGGAAGTGGCGGCGGGGAACTTAAACTTCCCGACTGGGACAGGCTCGTAACGCACGTTTCGATTTCTACCGGTCGGCCTTGGGATGAGGTGGATGAAACCCTCACAGTCCCCCGCCTCATAATTTACAACAATTACTGGGAAGAATTCCCGCCGCTGCACGTACTGGCGGCTGGCTATCTCGGTTTCAAGAAAAAGGAAACCGGCAGCTTCGAGGATTTGGTCGATACGCTGTCAGGTATTAAACAGGGTGGGATAAACTGATGGCGAGCGAAAATGAAGCAAACGTCAAGTTTACCGCGGATACCGCCGAAGCCAAGTCTGGCATTGAGGAGGTAACGCATAAGCTAAAAGACCTCAGCTCACCCGTTCGAGAGCTGATGGAGGCATTCGGCCAGTTGCGCAAAACACTGGTTGAGGCGTTTGTAATTGAAGAGGCCGCCGAGTTCATCGAGCATATCGCTGAGCTTGGCGAGCAGGCTGTGCGTACATCCCAGATGCTCGGAATGAGCGTCGAAGAGGTGAGCAAACTCGGATTTGCGGCCAAAATGGTTGGTGGTAACACCGAAGCCATGACGGCATCACTGGTGCGTGTCGAGCGCAGCATGGCGGAAGCCCGCGACGGAACGGGTAAAGCAGCAGAGGCCTATGCCGCACTTGGTATTTCGCAGGAACAGTTAAAAAACAGCACGCCCGCTGAAATGCTTAACCTTGTTGCGAACGCTTTTGAAAAATCCGCTGACGGGGCTGATAAAAACGCGATTGCCAATGACATCGGCGGGCGCTCTATGGTTCAGCTTATCCCGCTACTGAACAAAGGCGCGGAAGGCATTAAAGACCTCGGTGATGCAGGGGTTCAGACCGGCTCGGTTCTGACAACCATGCAGGCAGAGGGGCTGGAAAAAACAGCGCAAGGCCTGACTATACTCAAATCAAGCGTTGAAGGCGCGGGCATCCAGCTTTTCGAGGTTTTCAAGCCATCCATTGATGCAGCGGTTTCCGGCCTGGCATCGCTTGTTCAGGTCGTAACCGGCGTTGTTGAGGCCGTTCGCGTACTGATCACGATCATTGAAGACGGCCTCTTAATGGCGTTTGCTGCGACCATTGAGGAATGTGAAAAGCTCGGTGTGCTTTGCGTTCAGGTTTTTGAAAATATCAAGCTGAAAATACAAGAGGTCATCAGCGTTCTCGATGAGCTTGTCCACGGCCACCTGCAGGCAGCGGTTGACGCGCAGAACGCTGGTGAAGCTGCTATTGCAAAAAGTAATAAGAAGGCCGCAGATGAAATTGCAGGCTTGGGCAAGCAGTATGATGAGCTTAAGGCGAAGATTCAGAATGCAACGATCGCAGCACTTTTGCTAGGCGGTAACGGCAAGGAAGAAGAAAAAGAAAAGCTCCATGCGCCCACCGCTGGCGGCGGCGTGGGCAAGGAAGATCACACTGATGAGCAGAATGCAAAGAATGACCTCGCCACTGAGGTAGCTCTCGGCAAACTGCGCATTCAGAATGAAAAGGATGTCGATACCGCCAAGGTCGCGTCAGGCCAGATGACCAAGCTGCAAGAGCTGAATGACCTGAAGGATTTTACGGCGCAGGAATACCTGCTCAATATGGAAGCTGCCAACAAGGAAATGGCGCTCTATGACGAGGACTCTGCGCAATACCATGCGCTGATTAATAAAAAGCGGGTTTTGACCCAGCAGTATAATAATGAAGTCGCCAAGCTAAGTATGCAGACGACCCAGCTACAGCAAGCGCAATATACCAAGTTCTTTTCGAGCCTGAATCAAGGCTTTAACCAGATGATCACGGGCGTTCTGCAGGGTACGCAGACATTGCAGCAGGCGATGGGGCGTTTCTTTAGCGATATCCTTGCTAAATTCGTCCAGGACATGGTTGTTACCCCTGTGCTTGAATGGGCTGAGAGCAAGGCTAAAATGCTGCTTTTAAATGAGGCGTTTGGCGCAGAAAATGCAGGCGTAGAGGCGGCAAGCGCGGCAGAAGCGCAGGCAGCTAAGACCGCGGCGAATATGGCCACGATAACGGCAGATGGTGCATTGACCTTTGCGGGCGTGATGGCAAACCTATCGCCGATTCTGGGCCCGGCAGCAGCAGGCCCGGCTGCTGCCTCGGAAGCGCTTGTTATGGCGCAGGCTCCGCAGGCATCGCTTGCGGTTGGTGCTTTTGACCTCGATAGCGATATGGTCGCACAGCTCCATGCGGGTGAAATGGTTGTTCCCAAGACCTTTGCCGACGGGCTGCGCGACAATGGCGGTTTTGGCGGAGGCGGCGGCAGCGTAAGCATCACCATTCAGGCTATTGATTCAAAGTCCGGCGCACAGTTCCTGATGGATAACTCGCATGTCATCGCCAAGGAAATGAGCAAGCAGGCTCGCAATTTCAACAAGAACGTCCCGGCATGGAAGGGTAAATAATGTCATCCACGGTGATTCCCTCGCTTGTGGGGCTCGGCATTAATGTCAAGCGGACGCCGCAATGGGACACCTCCATCCAAACCAATACCAGCGGGAAAGAGGTGCGCATAGCGAATGCCGTGACACCGCGCTATAAATGGCAGGTGCAGTATAATGTGCTTCGCACCAGCGCCGCCTATGGCGAGTTACAGAGCCTGCTCGGCTTTTTCAATAAGATGCGCGGCCAGTTTGATACCTTCCTCTACAGGGATGCGGATGACAACGCCATAACCGGTCAGGTCATTGGCACGGGCGATGGCTCGACCACGGGGTTTCAGCTTATCAGGACGCTCGGCGGCTTTGCGGAGCCTATACTGGCGCCGAATGCGGTGACGGCTGTTTATATCAACGGCGTATCACAGGCAACGGGCTGGACGGTATCGGCATGGGTAACAGCTTCACCCGGCGTGATTACTTTCAGCGCAGCCCCGGCGAACGGCGCGGTTATATCGGTAGATTTTACCTATTACTGGCCATGCCGGATGAGCGCGGACAGCATTGATTACGACATGTTCCTGCACGGCTACTACAAAGTGGCGCAATTCGCCTTTATCAGCGTCAAAAACTGATTTGGTTATGAAACCAGTATCAAAAATTTAGGCGGTTATGAAACCAGCTTCCAACACACTCATTAACTTGCTTGCCAGCCGCCAGTTCTGGCGTGCAGATCTTTATGAATTTACGCAAGTAAACGGCTTAGTGCTGCGCTACTGCACAGGTGAGAAGGATGTGGTATGGAATGGTCACACCTATTCAGCAGGTGGCACTATTGGGCCGTATATTGATACCACCCAGACCAAGGCGCAATTTCACTGGAAAGTCGGCGTTGAGGTAGACACGCTAACGTTTCAGGTCATTCCGGGCAGCGCCACGATTAACTCGGTGCCATTCCTCGCTGCGATTAAGCAAGGCGCTTTTGATGGCGCAGAGCTTGTTGTTTACCGCGCATATATGCCGGATTTCGGCAATACTACCGCCGGTACGGTCGTACTATTCTCTGGCCGCGTGGCGGAGATCGATACCAGCCGTTCCATTGCAACATTCAATGTGAGCAGCCACCTTGAACTATTAAACCAGAGTATGCCCCGCAACCTTTACCAGACCGGTTGCTCAAACACGCTCTATGATGGTAACTGCACAGTGAATGCAGCGCTATATGCCGTTTTGGATGCCTGCGCATCCGGCACAACTGCCAGCATCGTAAAAGCGGCGGCTGCAACAAATCCGTCGGGATATTTCGATCAGGGAAAAGTGGTTTTCTCAAGTGGTGCCAATTCAGGCATTGCGCGCTCCATAAAGCGCTGGACTCAGGTCGGCGCTGCGGGCGGAACCATTGAGCTATTCGCCCCGCTTCCCAATACGCCCGCCACCAGCGACACATTCACGCTTTATCCGGGGTGCGACAAAACACAGAGCACTTGTCAGGGTAAATTCAGCAACCTTGCTAATTTTAGGGGCTTTCCTTTCGTCCCGGAAATATCAACAGCAGTATGATTTCACCCGCAAACATTGATGCGCCAGAAGAACAGCAGCGCGAAATGGTTGTTGCTGAGGCTAAATCATGGCTTGGCACACCGTACCATCATGCCGGACGCGTCAAGGGCGCAGGCGTTGATTGCCTGACATTCCTTGCTGAGGTATTCGAGTGCGCGGGGCTGATCGAAAAAGTGAAAATCGATTATTATCCGCAAGACTGGCACTTGCACCGTTCGTCGGAGCGCTATCTCAACGGGCTGTTCCAGCATACCCGCGAAATCGAAAGCAATCCGTTGCCAGGCGATGTTGTTCTTTGGCGCTTCGGACGCTGTTTTAGTCATGGCGCGATTGTGGTGCAATGGCCGGTGGTTATTCATTCCTACATCAATGTGGGCGTTGTACTTGAGGACGCTGAAAAAGCGGCTTATCTACGCACGGTCGGTGAGAATGTAGAAGATAAGGGGCGCGAGCGTCCGAAAAGGTTTTTTAGCTATTGGGGGAAGTAAGTTGTGTCAGGCATTCTCGGTGGCGGAAAACAGCAAGCGGCAAATCAGTCAGCCGTAGCCGGGCTACAGCTCCAAACATCCGTCTATGGCAAGGTCATTCCTATTGTTTACGGCCAGACGCGCATTGCGCCGAACCTTATCTGGTACGGCGATTTTTATTCGGTTCAGCAGAAATCATCCAGTTCGGGCGGCAAGGGTGGCGTGGGTGGCGGCGGAGGCGGGAAGGGCGGCGGCGGTTCTGGTTCTTACCTGTATTACACCGCGATGCAGCTTGCGCTTTGTGAGGGGCCGATATTTGCGATATACAGCATTTATGTCGATAAGAATCAGCAAAACCTTTCCTCCCTCGGCATGACGGGGTTTCTGGGGGATTACGGGCAATCTCCGTGGACATACCTGTCCAGTAGCCACCCATCGGAAGCGCTTAACTACCGTGGCATCGTCCATATGGACGCATCAAATTATTCACTCGGCTCGTCTCCGCAGCTTCCCAACCATAACGTCGAAATAGCGGGGAGGCTCGCATACACCTGCCTTGGAACCGTGCCGGATGCAGACCCTTCTCAGGTTGTAGCCGACATCCTTACCAACCCACATTACGGCCTCGGCTTTCCGGCGGGCAAGCTAGCTTCGTTAAGCGTTTATCAGGCCTACACGATTGCTAACGGTCTTTGGATTTCGCCTGCCTATACTGATCAGGCGCAGTGCAGCTCCATGCTCGATGACATAGCGTTGGCGACAAACAGCGCGTTTGTCTGGTCTAACGGCCAGCTTAACATGGTTCCTTATGGCGACCGCAGTATTACGGCCAATGGCTACACCTACACCGCGCCGAGTGCCCCGCTATATAATCTTACTGATGATGATTTCTGCAACGACCCGGGCAGTGACCCGGTAACGCTGATACGTAAACGACCGGCTGATGCGCTCAACTCCATGCAGATTGAATGCCTCGACCGCAGCAACCAGTATAATCCAGCCATCGTAGAAGCCAAAGATCAGGCGGCAATCGACACATACGGCTTGCGCACATCCTCATCGACACAGATGCACCTCTTTGCCGACACCAATGCTGCGCGCACCAGCGTGCAGCTGCAGTTGCAGCGGCAGTCCATTCGCAACCAGTACCAGTTCAAGCTCGATCAGCGCTACATTCTGCTCGACCCGATGGACATTGTGACCATCACCGACACGGCTATGGGGCTTAATCAGCAGTGGGTGCGCATTGTTGAAATATCCGAAGATCAAGACGGCTACCTTACCATGACCGCCGAGGAATACCTCGATGGCAGTGGAAGCGCGGCGCTTTACTCCTTTCAGTCGGCAAACGGCTATAACGTTGACTATAACGAAGACCCGGGCGCGGTGAATACGCCTATTCTGTTTGAGCCACCCGCCCAGCTCAGCGAATCGTTGGAAGTATATCTTGGTCTTAGCGGTGGCTCCATCTGGGGCGGCGCGGATGTGTATCTTTCGACCGACGGGGCGAGCTATCGCAATATCGGACGCTATCATGGATCCTCGCGCACCGGTTTTCTCAGCTCCTCGGTGCCGGAGATTCCTGCTGCAGCTAACGGCCAGACACTTGACATTTATAATACCGTTTCGGTGGATTTGTCGGAAAGCAGCGGCCAGTTACTTTCTGGCACGCAGCAAGACGCAACCAACCTGAACACGCTGTGCTATATGGATGGCGAGCTATTCTCGTATGAAACCGCGACCCTCACCGGATTGTCACAATATGACTTAACTTACCTAGTGCGCGGTGCTTATGGCTCACCCATAACACGGCATGATAGTGGCTCGCAGTTCTTGCGCCTTGACGACAGCGTGTTTGTTTTCCCCTACAATCAGGATCAGATCGGCAATACGATTTATCTCAAGTTTTGCTCCTTTAACATATGGGGCGGCGCATTGCAGAATCTCAGCGATGTGGGGTCTTATTCGTATCAGATAAGTGGGGCTACGCTTAGCACGCCATTGCCCGCCATCACCAACCTGCGCACGTCCTATGTGGCACAGATTACGCAGCTCGTATGGGATGAGGTGATTGATTTTCGGCCTGTCCAGTATGAAATCCGAAAAGGTAACACATGGGCTGGCGCGCAGGTGCAGGGCAGGGTGGCGCATCCGCCGTATGTTGTGCAGGGAGACGATACGTATTGGGTAGCGGCGTATAGCCAACCCGTGCCGAACCTTCAAGTCTATGGCTCGCCCTCAAGCCTTTCGGTGCAGGGCTCGCAAATCACCTCCAATGTTATCGCCACATGGGACGAATCCGCCACTGGTTGGGGCGGTAGTTTCGGCGGCACATGCTATAAGCTGGGCTCGGCAGTCGTCACCGGCCCAAGCAATAGCATTCTGGGTGTGGCCGATTATCTGCATTATCCGGATGTATTGCAGCTCAATACGCAGGGCAATGGCACTTATGAAATACCTTCTGCGCATGAAATCAGTATAACAAACGCTACCCCGTGCTTTGTGCTGATTACATGGCAGTCGCGCGGCCAGCATGTGAATAAAAGCATACTTGATGCGACGGATTATCTGAACTTACCCGACCTCCTCGACCTTTCTGCTTCGCTGGTGACGACCGTTTACCCTGAGATCGCAATGTCACAGGACGGCGGTGTAACGTGGGGCGCATGGCAGAAATATGTGGCCGGTCAATATTACGGCAACAAGTTCAAAGCCCGGATGCAGCTGCAGACGACCGACCCTACCGTGCAGGCGATTCTTCAGGGCTTTGTCTTTTCCGTCGACGTGCCCGACCGTGACGACCATTACGTCAATCTTTCAATACCCGCGGGCGGCTATACCATTACATTCCAGCCTGACAATGCTACCGGGCCGGTTGCTTTTAACGGTGGGCCGGCGGGCTCGCCCTATGCGCCAAACGTTCAGGTAACTATTCTGAACGGCGCTCAGGGGGATAATGTGCTTGTCGGCGCGGTATCACTCTCTTCCTGCACTATTCAGGTGCAAAACGGCGGCGTTGGTGTCGCCCGTAATATAAACGTTCTTGTTCAAGGGTATTAGCATGTCACAAAATTCGGTTATTCTGCCGACTACCGGCACTGTCAGCGGCCTCGCAATGACGCAGGCGACTAATAATGCGCTCGACACGCTTAATACATTGTCGTCCGGCTCAAGTGCGCCCTCCTCACCGGAAGCGGGGCAGCTTTGGCATGATACCGCAAACAATATCATCAACCTGCGCGATCAGGCCAATACCGCATGGATACCGCTGCTCAATATCAGCGAAACCACTAAACTAGCAGAGCCTGCCTATACCATGCAGAACACCGGCCTTGCGAACCGCATCATTAATGGCGACATGCGCATCGATCAGGTCAATGAAGGCGGCTCCTATTCGCTGCCGACTAACAATACCTACACCTATTCCTGCGATCAGTGGCTTTCTGCCTGCACTTCGGCCAGCGCCAATACGCTGACGGTTCAGCAAACCAATACCGCGCCCCCGAATAACCTGTCCTATTCGTTGAAAACGAGCGTTGGTGTCGGCGCTTCTTCGGTTGGAACCAATGACTTCCTGCTTCTGTGGCAGCCGATTGAGGCCAATAACATTAATGATTTTGCCTATGGCAGCGCGCAGGCGGCGGCGATTTCCTTGTCATTCTGGTTTAAATCATCCGTTGCCGGAACTTATTGTGTATCGCTTCAAAACGAAGCAGGCAGCCGCTCGCTCTTGCGTCCTTTTACTATAACGTCTGCCAACACCTGGCAGCTTATCACGCTGAATAATATCCCCGGCGACACGGCTGGCACATGGGTGATGAATGGCGCTGTTTCCGCGATGCGAGTTTATTTTACCGCCGCCTGCGGGACTGGCTATCAGAGCGCAACGGTAAACTCATGGCTCGCTGGCGCTTACTATGCCACGACCTCGCAAAACAACAGCGTGCTCACAACCTCTGGCGCTTCTTTCCAAGTTTCCGGCGTGATGCTGAACCGAGGCTCATTCGCACTACCTTTTGAAAAACCCAGCTACGCCCAATCCCTCGGGCAGTGTGAACGCTATTTCGAGAAAACCTTTCCGCAGGGAACCGCAGTAGCGCAAAGCGCTGGTGTAACAGGTTCCTTTGGCCTCATCACAGCCGCAGCCGGTGCTGCCGGTATTCAAGCGGCCTTCCGCACACCGAAACGGACGACGCCGACGCTGATAACGTACAATCCTTCTGCCGCCAATGCGAACTGGCGCGACGGCACAAATGGCGCAGACCGCACAGTCGGCTCACCGGTGAATCTGTCCGATAAAGGCTTTCTTGCCTTTATTACTGGCGGCGCAGTGGCCAGTGCCGGTAACTACCTTCATTATACTGCAAATGCGAGGATGTGAAAATCATGGCAATTTCAACCGTTCAAAACGAACCACTCGACACCTGCTTCAAGGTCACGCTCGACGACGGCACGATTCAATGGGTGCCAAAAAACGAGGAGAATTCCGATTATAAAAAAATCCTGCTTTGGTTAGAAGCGGGCGGCACTATCACCGCAAGCTAAATCAGCTTATTTTTGCATGTATCCCCATGCCTGCCAAAATCTCGGCGGCGCGGTCTTTAATAATGACATCAGTCTCGGTTGACCATTCGGCAGGTTGTGCCTTCCACTCAATTCTGCCGCTGCTCCACAGGCCGTTTTGCGCTGCCTG